>Ga0114933_10002253_pt1 | contig 20280 bp, 17 predicted proteins | sample 4SBtaG_FD_89691 | JGI IMG/M metagenome (GOLD analysis project Ga0114933, IMG submission 89691) | Deep subsurface microbial communities from Kolumbo volcano to uncover new lineages of life (NeLLi) - 4SBTROV12_W25 metaG | ecosystem: Environmental > Aquatic > Marine > Volcanic | place: Kolumbo... | reverse complement strand
TTCTTCGACCCACACCTCGCACTTAACGCCGACGGTTCGACACCATACGTGCACGATGCTAAAAAGGAGGGGTGGAACGGGAATATCACAAAGGTGGTGGAACTAGAGTTCGGCGATATCGAAGGTGGCATGGAAAAGGCCGATGTGGTCGTCGAAGGCGACTACTTCTTCGAGGGGACGACACACGCCGCTATCGAACCGCACTGTGCTATCGGGCAGTGGGACGGCGTGGGTCGGTTAACGGTTTGGTCAGCGACCCAGGTCCCACATTACCTGCACCGAGAACTCGCGAGAGTGCTCGAGATCGACCAGGCTCAAGTGCGAGTACTGCAACCGCTTGTGGGAGGCGCGTTCGGAGGGAAAAGCGAGCCATTCGATCTAGAGTTCTGCGTCGGCAAGCTATCCATGAAAACCGGCCGGCCCGTGAAGATACTCTATACGCGCGAAGAGGTTTTTTACTCGCATCGCGGCCGGCACCCATTCCACATGCACTACCGGACAGGTGCCACAAAAGACGGTAAACTCTCATCTATAGACGCCAAAATCCTGCTCGACGGGGGTGCCTACGCTTCTTTTGGTCTGGTGACGACCTACTACTCCGGCCAGCTGCTGTGCGCGCCTTACGAGATGCCGGCTTACCGCTTCGACTCGACACGCGTATACACAAACAAGCCTGCGTGTGGGCCAAAACGGGGCCATGGGTCCGTCCAACCGCGATTCGCGTTCGAAGTCCAAATCGATAAGCTCGCTGAAAGGGTCGAATTGGATCCCATAGAGTTTAGACGCCGCAATTTTATCGGAGAAAATACGAGGACCATCAATGAATTACGTGTGACTTCAAATGGATTCCTCGAGTGTCTCTCGTCGGTTGAGGCGGCGTCAGCGTGGGGGGAGAAGTTCCGTAGCCTACCCTTTGGACGCGGAATCGGGATTGCTGGCTCGACATACATTTCGGGTACGAATTACCCGATCTATCCAAACGAAATGCCCCAGTCTGCTGTCCAGATGCAGATCGACCGGAGCGGTCGGGTCGCCGTCTTCAGTGGAGCAAGCGAAATCGGACAAGGGTGTGACTCGGTCGTTGCCTATATCGCCGCAGAAGAGCTGGGTGTGCCTCTTGAGTGGGTGCGAGTCCTGAGAGGTGACACTGACTTTACCCCAGTTGATCTTGGAGCCTATTCCAGCCGCGTCACATTTATGCTCGGAAATGCTGCTATCGACGCTGCCACTAGGCTTCGAACAATGGTGCAGGGGTCGGTCTCAAAGTCTTGGGGGGTGAAGTCGTCGGAGGTGCTTCTGTCGGGTGGATTAGCTTTGTGGGCGCAGGACACCTCGAAACACATCCCCATAGCTGAGGCATTTAACCTCGCAGAAGCTGAGCATGGTACCCTGGGTGCAACAGGCTGGTATAACACACCGAAGGATGTACACGGTGAATACCGCGGTGGTACGATCGGCGCGTCCCCGGCGTATTCATTCACCGCCCACGTAGCTGAGGTGGACGTAGACATAGAAACGGGTGTGGTCGAAGTGAGGAAAATCTGGATCGCGCATGACTGTGGCCGCGCACTGAACCCCGTCCTTGTAGAGGGCCAGATGGAGGGATCCGCTTACATGGGAGCCGCCGAGGCCATCATGGAGGAGCAGATCTTCAAAGACGTCGACCACGGGCGTGCAGGTCTCCATAATGCACCGTCACTCCTCGACTACCGAATTCCAACAAGCCTAGACACACCAGAACTCGAGTCACTCATCGTGGAGTCGATCGACCCCGAAGGTCCTTATGGAGCAAAGGAAGCAGGTGAGGGGCCCTTGCATCCGTCGATTCCTGCTATCGCTAACGCGATCTACGACGCTATCGGTGTGCGCGTGGACCGGCTTCCCTTCTCTCCACCCAATGTTTGGCGAGCAATTCAGCGTGCACGGGATGAGGGGAAGCTGAGTAAGCCAGGGATGCCCGGAGTAACGCCAAGAGACATCGCATCCGAACCGGCTCAGGAGGGCCAGTGATCCAGTATAGGGCAGCCCTGGGGCCAGTTGCAGTGATCGCACTATTCTTTATCGGGACACAGTGGTCCCCCTTTGAGCCGCACCCGGATCCAATCGATCCACCTAGCTCACCTACAGGAACCTCTTCCTGGAGTGACCATGACTGGGACGTCTTCTCCAGCGTGGTCGCAGGAGCCGGAGAAGCCAAGCTCGACAAGCTACCGATGGGAAGACTGATGGCGATAATCGGCACAAGCTTTGTCGGCACAGTTTACACCCCAAACACACTGGATATCCCAGGCCCCGAGCGGCTTGTCATCAACTTTCGAGGCTTAGACTGCGTGACATTCGTAGAGAATGTCCATGCGCTTGCTTTAGCCATAAAGAGCGGGGCAGCAGAGCGGCTCGACAACCGAGCTGACGTCGAAACGGAGTATGAGCAAATCCTGAGAACACTTCGCTACCGAAATGGGGTGATCGATGGTTATCCGAGTCGGTTACACTACTTCAGCGACTGGATCGAAGAAAACGCTCGGAGACAGCTCGTGACCAATATTTCGAAGGACCTTGGAGGCATCATTGACTCCGAAGCCATTGACTTTATGTCATCTCATCCAGACGCGTACCGACAGCTAGGGAGCCTCGAGACTCTCAAAGACATCCAAAAAATAGAGCGCAGGATCAGTGAACGGAATCGACACTTCGTCCCCCAAGACCTAATCGCCGATATAGCGGAACACATTCAAGACGGCGACATCATTGCTGCCACTAGTTCAGTCGGAGGGCTCGACGTAGCCCACACCGGACTAGCCTTGTGGCTTGATGACAAACTGCACCTCCTGCACGCACCGCTCGCAGGAGAGTCTGTTCAGATTAGCCAGCTAACGCTTGCGGAGCGCATAACGTCAATCCCGGGGCAGGACGGTATCATCGTCGCCCGGGCCCATGAACTAGGCGAACCAGGTCTGCGCAACGCTGCTCTCGCTACAGAGCACTGACATGCTGCGCCTCCCGCCTTTCCGCTATCACCGACCAACCAATGTCTCCGAGGCACTCGCTCTAATGAGCGAGCACGGAGACGAGGCGATGTATGTCGCAGGCGGAACGGATCTGGTGCCCAACATGAAACACCGGCTCTTCGAGCCGCATCACCTGATCGCTCTCAAGAGCATCGAAGAACTACGAGGCATCCAAGAGATCGAAGGACGTGACGCGGATGATGCGATCCTCAGGATTGGGGCCGGAGAGACGCTGACAGCTGTTGCCACCAATAAAAAGATTCAGGAGTTCTTCCCAGCTCTAGCTCAAGCGGCAGCTCATGTGGCAGGACCACAGTTGAGAAACTCGGGCACAATCGGTGGCAACATCTGCCTCGATACGCGCTGTACATACTACAATCAGACACATTTCTGGCGTGAGGCACTCGGATTCTGCCTGAAAAAGGACGGTGACGTATGTCACGTTACACGAACTGGTAAGAAGTGCGTCGCGGCGCATTCAGCTGACACACCACCCGTTCTCATAACTCTCGACGCGACAGCTATGTTCGTCGGCCCAGAAGGATCGAGGGAGCTTCCAGTAGAGGACCTGTTCGTGGCGGATGGGATCAGAAACACGCGTCGAATGAGAGAGGAGATTCTCACTGAAATCCGGATCCCTCTGGCGTCCGCCACTCGTCGCCAAGCATACGTAAAGCTTCGGCAGAGGAAGTCGATCGACTTTCCACTCCTAACAGTGGCCGTAGCTGCAGACCTAGATGCAAAGGATACCATTACAGGGATCACGGGAGTGGTGACGGGACTAGGCTCACGCCCTAAGACGCTGACGAAATGGAGTGAGGTCGCGGAAGGACGCGTACTAAACGAGGAACTCATCGAAGAACTTGCGGAGCGTGCACACCGTCAATGCCACCCGCTAGAGAACATGATAGTCGATCCCGATTGGCGGCGTGCGATGATTCCGGTTTTCGTCCAACGTGCACTTCAGCAAGTGGCTCAGGATTGACGCTTTCATTCTGGGCCGTGGCGTCGGTGATCGCCCTTGTGGTGCTTGGATTAGAATGGTTTTCCGGGGTGGTTATCAAGCTTGAACCGCAACCGATCGAAAAAACCGTTCCCGAGCTAGGGATCGCATACGAAGACCTGCGGATTGAATCAGGAGATCACGAACTCGCAGCTTGGCTAATAACGCCCACAGAGGTTCAGCCATTCGAGCCACTCGTGCTCCTAGCTCATGGGTGGGGCGCCAACTATTCCACTGTCCTTCCTCTGGCAGAGCAGCTAGCTGACCTAGGGCACGAAATCCTCCTGTTCGACGTTCGGGGGCATGGCCGGAACAGACCTCAACCACATGCGTCGATAAGGGTATTCCGCGATGACCTCATGGCCGCCTCTCGCTATGCGGCAAAGCGCTTTCCGGACCGCCAACTCGTCGTTATCGGACACTCTATGGGCGGCGCTGCGGGGGTGCTGGCAGCAGCAGAGGGCGCTCCTGTCGATGGGCTCGTTCTTATCGCCGCGCCATGTGACGTGGTCAGGGTTACAGCGGAGTATCTAGCCGATAAAGGGCTCCCCGGTCGCTTTATTGTTAACCTCGTGAGACCGTTCTGGTGGAGACGGGTCGGAGGCACATTCCGGTCACTTACGCCAACGCGACGCATCCGCGAACTGGACATACCTCTCTTACTGATACAACCCGAACACGATGGCCGAGTGGTCCGCGAGCACGCCGACTTACTGGCCAAGGCAGCCCAGACCGATTACCGGCTCATACCTGACCGAGAACATACAGATGTACTCGAAGATTCTCTCACACTGCGCTTCGTGCTTGAGTTCCTTGAGGACGTCTGACGCGAACCCGAGAGCTCCCCGTCATATAGCCCTTGATAAGGTGCAGGGCGTGGCGGAATGCGGAATCGAAAACTTGAGCGATGCTTCACGGCCTTGTAAATGGTGTCCAACGCCGGCATGAATACACCTTCTATTGGTGGCCCTGAGGGGGATCAAGGATGACACTAAAGTCAGTGCTACACCGTGAATTCACGCCTTGGAACTGGAGCACGTATCTATTTATTCTCGGCGTAGTGCTCTTGAGCTGCTATCCGCTGCTAGCCGATTCAGTTAGAGACGCCTCCACAATCGTCGCCGTAATAATCCTAGGCCTCGTTGCTGTGATCCTAGTATCCATAGGCGGCCTTACAGTCGTGATTCGAGAAAGTGAGGTGATTCTGCACCTTGGCCTCGTACCTCTGATCAGCAAAACCGTACCTTTTAAACAGATCAAATACCTGCGTATAACGAAATACCGACCCATCAAAGACTTCGGTGGATGGGGATTAAGGGGACTGGGAAAACAGCAGTTATGGAGTGCTCGGGGAACTGATGGCCTCGTGCTTAACCTCATTGACGGATCCGAGTTGATAGTCGGCTCCGATGATCCGAACAAACTAAAGGAGCGTATCTGCGACCTATCGGGTATAAGTTCTCATGAATAACTCGCGCGACACTCCGAAGAACCCAGAGCAATCAACCGCAGTAGTATCAGAGTTGATGATGCCTCATCAGGTGAACAACCTCGGGCACGTGTTTGGTGGCGAGCTGCTTTCCATGGTAGATAGGGCAGCGGCTGTGAGCGCCATGCGTCATGCTAGCGGCCCCTGTGTCACGGTCTCGATAGACAGGGTCGACTTCGTAGAGCCCATTTATACCGGCGAATTGGTAACCTGCACGGCACGAGTGAATTTCGTCGGCCGCACATCCATGGAAATCGGTGTCCGGGTGGTGGCCGAGAATCTCATTACGGGGGAAAAAAGGCATACGAACACGTGCCTGCTAACCTTCGTAGCAATCGACTCAGACCACAGACCCTACCCGGTACCTCCGCTCGATACGTCTGAACCAGAAGATCAGAGACGCGCGCACGAGGGCAGGCGCCGCAGAGAGGTAAGGGAACAGTTGGATAGGGAGCTACAGGACTAGAGAACGGAGTCTTAGCGACGCTCAACCACCATGGCGAATCCCATGCCGCCAGCTGCGCAAACAGTAATCAGCCCGAACTGAACACCACGGCGCGCCATTTCGTTAAGGATCGTGATTGTTAAACGAGCTCCAGTCGCCCCGAACGGGTGACCAATGGCAATCGAGCCGCCCATAACATTAATCCTCTCTATGTCCGGATGGCCTACAGCCTCAGTGTGGCCTAGCTCAGACTCGGCAAAGCTTTTCGACGACAAGGCCTGAAGGTTCGAAAGCACCTGAGCAGCGAAAGCCTCGTGCATTTCCATTAGACCAATGTCCTTCATCGAGAGTCCGGCACGCTCAAGCGCGATCGGCACAGCATAAGCCGGACCCTGGAGAAGCTGTCCCGAAGGGTCGAGTCCGGCCCAGGCCCAACTCCGGACCCAACCGAGCGGCTCAATCCCCTCAGCGAGAGCTTTTTCTCCGTTCATGAGCACAACAGCCGATGCACCATCCGTTAGAGGCGAAGAATTTCCAGCCGTCACGGATCCGAATTTCCTATCGAAAACAGGTCGGAGCTTCGCAAGCTGCTCGGAAGAGGTGTCGATACGAATGCCGGCATCCCCACTCACAACAGTCTCATAGTCTGGGGGCACATAGACGGAGACGAGCTCCTTAGTAAGGCGCCCGTCCCTCGTTCCGGCTGCTGCTAGTCGATGTGACCTGAGAGCCCACCCATCTTGGTCCTCACGAGAGATCCCATTCTCCTTTGCCATCCGCTCAGCAGACTCTCCCATCGTTTCCCCTGTGCTCGGCTCAGCGATAGCGGGCGTAATAGGCACCAAGTCTCGTGGGCGTAATCCTCTAAAGGCTGCGATTTTCCGACTCAGTGTCTTGCCCTTTGCAGCCCTGACCAAGCTCCTCGAGAGTCTGTCGCTCGCAGTAATCGGGATTCGAGAGAGTGACTCTCCTCCACCTGCAATCACTACGTCGGCGTATCCCATTTCGATCATCTCCGCAGCGCCAGTGATTGCCTGATTGGCCGAGGCACAAGCTCTGGAAACGGACACTGCAGGTACACTCTTCGGCAGCACAGCCAATCCGACCTCCCTTGCTATGTTCGGAGCTTGGGTGTCGGAGACTACAGTACCGTACACGACGTGATTTACCCGGAATCCAGGAAGTCCGCTTCGGGCGAGAGCATCTCGCACGGCTTCTTTTCCAAGATCGACAGCAGATAGTTTAGCAAAAGCTGAGTTCGCACCGACAAACGGAGTGCGGCTACCAGCAATGATCGCTGCCTTCATATCCTCTCGCCGCCTTACCCCTCAACGCCCTCAGCCATCGAGTGGGCCCAGTCTGGAACAATATTTGGATCAATGTCGAAAACTACCGTACCGACAGTATAGACGATCACGCTGACCACTACGGCCCCAATGATGTTAAGGAAAATGCCAACCCTTGCCATCTCTCCCACCGTCAAGCGCCCACTGCCAAAAACGATGGCATTTGGCGGAGTCGCTACGGGCATCATGAACGCACACGAGGCAGACAAGGTTGCCGGAATCATGAGAATGAGCGGGTTCATCTCGGTCGCAACAGCCACAGCGGCCAGAATCGGTAGTATCATCTCGGTGGTGGCTAGATTGCTCGTAAGCTCAGTCAAGAACGTAATCCCGAGGCACACGAGGATGATCATCGCAAACGTAGGCAACGCCGCGAGCGCCACGAATTGCTCACCGATCAACTGAGCGAGACCAGTGCGCTGGAGTCCCTCAGCCAACGCAAAGCCGCCACCAAAAAGAAGGACGATATCCCACGGGAGCCTCGGGATGACATCAGGACCCATGATCCGATGAGAGCCCCGTGACCGATCGCGGGTAGGAATAAGAAATAGCAGTGACGCCATAGCAATCGCCACGGCCCCATCATCAACCATGCCCGGTGTCCCGAGCAGACTCGACCATCCCGGGATGGTAGCGAACCCAACATTGAGATCGACACGAAAGACCCACAGCAGTGCCGTGGTCGCAAACACGGCACCAATCCAGCGCTCCTCATACGATATGGGGCCGAGCTGGACCTTCTCCTCAACGATCACATCATGATCAACCGTCACATCAGCGGGAGTCCGATAAAAGACTTGGGTGAGACAAAACCAAGCCAATCCCATCATCAACACGCTGATAGGGAAGGCCATTATGAGCCACTGACCAAAAGCAATCGGGGGCGCCTCCGGAAACAAAATCTCAAAGATTCTCACGAAAGACAGGTTTGGCGGAGTCCCAACTAGGGTGCTCAACCCTCCGACCGAGCATCCGTAAGCAATCCCGAGCATAAGGGCCACGGTGAATGCATGGCTTCGTTCCACCCCAAACGAGTCTTCGATCTTCAATACGATCGCTAGTCCGATTGGGATCATCATGACTGCCGTAGCGGTGTTCGAAATCCACATGGAGAGAAAACCCGCAGCGACCATGAAGCCTAGAACGATTCGCGCCGGCCCTCCTCCTATGGCCTGGATGATGCTGAGCGCGATGCGCTTGTGCAGATTCCACTTCTGCATCGTGAGCGCGATCATGAAGCCGCCGATATACAACACGATGGTGCTGTTGAAGTAGATAGGAGCGGTCTCCCTTCCTCCCAATATCCCGAGAAAAGGGTAGAGGAAAAGTGGCAGCAGTGCAGTGGCGAAGAGAGGAATAGCACTGGTAACCCACCATATCGCCATCAACATCGCAACAGCTGCTAGGCGACTCGCCGGAGGGTTACTGACATCGACGGGAAAGGCCAGCAGAAGAAGGAAAACAACTAAGCCAAGCCAGAAACCGACCCGCTGGCCGGTAGAGCCTTCTTGGAGCACGGGGTGATGAGACATCAGTAGCTTTGTGAGCGCTAGTGGATTCGAAGCCGCACCAACCTCTAGGATGGAGCAGCCTGAGGCAAGCTAAAGTGCGGGCTGGCTCGCGATCGCGCCCCGCCCATACCTCGATTGCTAAGTTTTAGCCTAACCCTAGGAGGGTGCCTGCTTGGTTATCGATCTGCCCGACCTAGGGGGCAGTGAGCGGATCCGTTCGCGTGGTTGTGACGTCTTCTCTCTTTGCCAGTTTGAAGGGCATTAACTGGAGACAAAAGATTAACGGCCAAAAACCCGATCGAAATCTTTAGCCAGATCCACATCCAACTTCGTGATCCCACCTGCATCGTGAGTGTTCAGGTCCACTCGCACCGAGTTATAGACGTTGCACCACTCCGGGTGATGGTTCTTTCTCTCTGCACATAGCGCGGCGGCAGACATAAAACCGAACGCCTCGACAAAGTCAGCGAACCGGTACTCCTTGTGGAGTTTGCCATCCTTGACCTCCCATCCATCAAGTTCAGAAGTCGCTGCGTTCAAAGAATCGCCATCTAGAAGATCTCGTGTCATAGAAAGCCTAAGAGGGTAGGGCACGGGCGCTCTAATGAGCACTTTATCGAAAATCCCGCACTAGTTGGGAAGACTAACTCCAGCCACAGCCTTCGTTACAGCACGCTGAAGCGGACCGACGTCAGGATATTCAGTATTCTCGTCCACATCGAAGTTCTGTCTATTCGTAAGAAGAACAAGCGCTAACCCCTGATCGGGCACACCTAGCACGAAGGTCCCTGTGAATCCCGTGTGACCGAAGGAGCCCTGAGGCGCGTAGACGGGTAACTGCCATCCCAAGGCCTGCCTGTCACCTGTTGGGCCAAGAAAATTTGCTACGGTCTCAGGGGAGACGAGGCGATTTCCTTCGTACTCGCCGCGGCTAAGCATTAGGCCAAGGAGGACGTAAAGATCTCGAGCCGTAGAGAAGAGGCCGGCATGTCCAGCCACTCCACCGAACGCATGAAACGCGTTGCCGTCGTTCACCTCTCCATCTAGCCACCGATTCCGCCATTCAGACCAGGCATCAGCATCGCCTGCGATCTCGTAGCCAAATCGTAGGTCATGAATCATCCGGCGCTCGAATGGATTCCCACGTGATGTGCGTGCAAACACCACATCAGCCAATGGAGGGACGGCGACACGCTCTTCTGCGGATACCATCGACTTATCTCCGGCGACCTCCACCCTCCGGTACGCAGTCGACTCAAGTCCCAGTGGATCATAGAGTTCGCGCATCACAAATTCATCGAGCGGTTGAGATGCGACTTTCTCCGCAATCAGCCCTAGCAACATGAACCCCAGGTCGCTGTAATTCCTCTCTTTGCCGGCCGGCCACATCAGTGAGAGCGAGCGGATATACGCATACGCTTCATCCTTATCAGATGCGTGATAATAGGTCGGCACCCATTGCGGCAGTCCCGACCGGTGCGTGAGCAGGTCCCTAACCTTCACTAGCTCACGGCCATCTCCCACAAAGTCAGTCAGATACCGAGACACCGGCGCGTCAAGTAGGACCTCGCCCCGATCTGAAAGCACCATCATCGCTAGTGTGGTCGCCATCACCTTCGTAACTGACGCTAGATCAAACACAGTCGATGGAGTCATGGGAACCCCATCTGCGACCGAGGCCAGTCCGTAGGCAGCCTCGTGCAGAACCTGTCCGTCCTTTGCCACGAGAAGCACCGCACCTGGGATTAGCTTTTGATCGACCCAGCTGGCAACCAGAGAATCGGCTACTGACACGTCAGGGTCAGAGGTAGCGAGCGCACTCCGGTCGCACGCACCAATCGAAGCACACAGCAAGAACGCTGCGACTCTTAAATCCCAAGAAAGCAACCGTCGTGTGCTAGCGGGTCTTTGTCCACAGCACCACGACGCCGCAGTTACCGCCCTGGCTAGAACCAGACTGCGTCATGCCATACTCAACCGGAATTTCGGAGGGCCGGCGATATATCTCGACCGCATCAATTGTCTGGAGAGGCGCTATTACCTCAATAGGCAGGGATGAAGTCATCTGAACAGAGAGCCTTGTACCATCAAGATAGATGGTCGGCGTACAGAACTGGCCCGTTCCAGCCAGCCTAAGGGAAGCCCCCTGGAAGGCATTTATTCCTCCCTGTGGCTGCGTTAGCAGGACACCTGGAATGCCCCTGAAAAGATCTTCTGACGTTAGCGCGGGTGAGTCTTCGATCATCACCGGAGTAATGAACCGACCAAGCCCGCGCGTAACGCGTCGCACGAATCCGTTCTTAACCAACTGGTGCTGGAGCGCCGGTCGGTTAAGCGAGACCAAAAGACCGTCGATAGGCATCGGAGTCGCCGCGATACGAAACTCGACGTCCATCTCCCCATCTCCACCGAGCTCGAAAATGCCCGCAGCTGTCTCCTTGAAGCCGAAGGCAGAAGCAACAAGCATGAACGAACCTCCATCAGGAGCTCTTACCGAAAACCGGCCCTGACCGTTCGTAACTCCTGAGGTCACTGAGTCACCCGTCTCTGTCATCATAATGACAAGGCCCAAGGAAATGGGTTGTCCCGACTCCACTTCCATCAGCGTACCGTTGATCGTCTGCGCGTTTGCACCAACAGCCGTCAGGCCGAAACTCAAGCAAATCCCGGCAAGCAAGCGCATCCCGAACGCCCAGCCGCGTCCGTGCTTCATACCAAAAGCCTCCAGGCCCTGTGTTTCATTTGAGCCTCAAATATATCGACGTCTTTTGCCCGAGTGATACCACTTAAGATACCAAAGGGTCTCTCCGGCCACATCACCCTTCGACTTCCTTGTCACAATCGCGCCCTCAAACGAGGTGTCCAAGGTCAGCTTCCCCACGGGGCTAAGGGCACTTCCACCGGCTCGCTCAGATCAAACTCGACACGGAATCGCCGATCTTCCCCCTCACGTCTAAGCTGGTAAACGAAGATCTCTCCGGGTCTCACTTCCAGACTCCACACATTCAGAGCTGCCTCCGGCACCAGGCGTGCAGTAAGCTCATCCGCGAGAAACTCTTGGACGCTGGGGTCACCCTGCCCACGCGTGTCTCCGCCGTACTGAGAAATCTCGTCTTCTGTCCCGTCGGCGTGCCTGTGATCGTGCTTCAAGCGCAAACCAACCGACGTCGGTGTTACGACCCATGTGCGAGACCGGTCGTCACCCACATGGAACGGGATACGGATCTCAGCAAGATCACAAGACCGAACGTGCATGATAACTGGCACATTTTCGAATGCGGGATCAGGGGGAACACTCTCGGTCACTTGACCCTCAAAAGCGTGTCCGCACAGTTCTTCGAGTGAAGACCAAAATGTCAGCTGAGGATCACTGTCCGGGTCAGGAGGCCCCTCAACCACCTGCTCTTCATCGCCCCTGTAACCACTGCATCCCCACACCGTGAAGAGCAGGACGAGTAACAGGTAACGAACAAAGCTCGCACTCAAAAAGGTGGCGGGTCGGTTTTTAATCTTGCTTGTCATACCTCGACACTAGCAAAGCTTCATGCCCCACTCCAGACCCACGACTATATTCCTCATTCCTTCTTGGCCGGTCACGGGACCGCTGAAACAACTCTCACCCGGGGAAAAATGCCGATGGTCGGCCCAATCCTGTTCGCTACCCTGATGCAGGTTCCTGCACCTACTCAAGAAATCCTGACAGCCCCCAGCTACGATGAAAGCATTCCAACACTGGAAGAAGTGGTAGGTCACGGATTCCGCGAGGAAATCACTCATCCGGATGAGATCGTCACCTACTTCCGCGCGCTAGTGGATGCAGCTCCGGACCGCACGCGCCTGATTCAGTACGCCGAAAGCTGGGAGGGACGACCACTCCACGTATTAGTCATCGGGTCACCGGAACGCATCGCAAATCTGGAGGGGGTCAAAGCCGACCTAGCTCGCTTTTCAGCCGTTAAAGGTCTTTCAGATGACGAGGTCGAGGAGCTCATCGCTAAGCTCCCCGTCGTCACAGCATTAATGCATGGAATCCATGGGAATGAGATCACCCCCAACGGAGCGGCGATGGCTGAAGCATATCACCTCCTTGCAGCGGAAGGAGACGCGACTGTGGACATGATCCTCCGAGAGTCACTGGTACTTATTGACCCCACCGAAAACCCGGACGGTCGGGCCCGCTTCGTGCAACACACGACCATGTCGCGGGCTCGCTGGCCAAACCAAGAAACCTACTCGGCAGAGCACGACGAGCCTTGGCCTGGAGGACGCGGAAACCACTATCTCTTCGATTTGAACAGAGACCTCTTCATTCAAAGTCAGCCAGAGACAGCAGGAAAGGTCGACTTATTACTGGAGTTCAGGCCGAACATCGTCGCAGACCTGCATGAAATGGGTGGCAACTCGACGTATTTCTTTCCCCCCACCGCTCCTCCCGAAAACCCATGGTACGGGGAACGACAGATTGCGCTGATGGAAGTCTTTGGGCGCGCGAACGCAGCAGCCTTCGATGAACGTGGCTTTGCCTATTTCAACAGGGAAGTGTTTGACCTGTTCTATCCCGGCTACGTCGACATGTGGCCAATGAACCATGGCGCGCTTGGCATGACCTATGAGCAAGCATCGGCGCGTGCACTCGTGCTCGAGAAATCAGACGGTGACCTCATGACTTACGGCGATGGAGTCCTCCATCACTTCACCGCCGCAATCACCACTGCAGCAACAGCTGCCCGACACAGAGAAAGCATCCTGCGCGATTATTTCGAATATCGCCGTGAAGGTGTTGAGATGGGCCGGAGCGGTCCCGCCGAGCTGTTACTTCACTCTAAGCATGATCCGGCCATGGCTAAAAGGCTTGCGATGATGCTCGCCTCCAACGGGATCGATGTGCATTTCGCCACGGGAGACGTAAACACCTCAAGCGGACAGCTTCCCGGCTCGAGCACCTACATAGTGCCCTTAGACCAACCCGCTAGCCGGATGGCTCGTAACTTACTCGACCATCACGTCCCGATGAGCGAGGCGTTCGTGCAACGTCAAATAGAGCGAAGAGCCCGTCGTGAGCGTGATGAAATTTACGACATCACGGCCTGGAGCCAGTCGCTGTTATGGGACGTGGAGGTCATCGAATTAGATCGCAAAAGTGGTGCGGCTGGGGAGTTGCTCGATCCAGACTACGAGCCAGGACCAGCTCCACCCTTGCCCACAGCCAGCGTTGGATACTTGATCCCTTGGGGTACTGCCGCAGCCGCTACCGTGGCAGAAGCGATGCAAAGCGGTATTCGGGTCCGTGCATCTGGCCAACGGTTCACTTTGGGCGGCCGAGAATACGGACCAGGGACGGCTATAATTCGGGCAGCCGAAAACGGGGCGGACCTCGCCACTTCCTTAGGCGTTATCGCCGGCCGACACGGTGCCGAGCCTGTGCCCATAGATGATTCATATGTTACAGAAGGTGCATCTCTAGGGGCGAATAGCGTCCGGGCCCTCCGTTCCCCTAGAATCTTGCTGGCGTACGACCAACCAACTTCGAGTTACTCCACAGGATGGGCTCGATACATCCTTGAGCAGCGATACGGTCTTCAAGTAACAGCAGTCCGTGGACGCAGTCTAGGTCGGGCTAACTTGTCCGAATACGACGTAATCGTGCTACCGAGCGGAAACTATTCCGGAGTCATCGGATCAGGGCTTTTAGACCAACTCCAAAACTGGATGTCTGGAGGCGGCACGCTCATCACCATGGCAAACTCAACCTCTTGGGCTACCCGTGCCGGACTGCTTTCGACGAGCTCCGAGCGCAGGGGCGGAAGGGCCGCAGGAACCGATGCCCCGAGCGAAGGTACCCCGAGCCAACCCATCGAGTACTTGGATGAAATCGTACCAGAAGATGAATCTCCCGTGAGTGTTCCGGGTGCGATACTTCGCGTTGTTCTCGATCTAAATCACTGGATGTCCTCAGGTACCGATGGTGAAATCGGGGTACTGGTCGAAGGATCACGGATCTTCAGTCCGCTTACTCTGGATAACGGCACAAACATTGGGCGATACGGTTCTCTCGATGATTTGGTCTTGGGTGGCATAGTGTGGGATGAAGCAAGACCACAGCTCGTCAACAAGGCATTCCTCATGCACGAGGGCCACGGCGCCGGGCAGATCATCGCCTTTGCAGAGGATCCTAACTACCGAGCGTATGCCGAGGCGACCCAACTGCTATTCATTAACGCCGTGCTGTTAGGTGCCGGGCGATAGTCATGGGAGGCATTCCGGGCCTGCAGCTCTGTGAGAACAAAACCTTAATGGGCCAAAGGTTTTGGCATCTGCAGGTGCGCTGACCATTGGAACAACGAGTCGACAGAAAGATGCGGGAGATTGCGGTCGCCCAATACGCCTGGCGCTATGAAGCGGAGTTCGCCGCCGGCTTTCTTCGGGACGCCAACATCGCACACCGGCTGCAGATTGACGATCCCGCGCTGGGTATTTCCATATCTTCGGCTGCTACTCTTTGGGTGCTCGCTGCGGACGAGAAACGTGCCCGCGAAATACTCGACATAAGCGAGGAGCATTCGCCTCGCCTATCTAGTCCCCAAAAGGCATATCACCCCGTGAGCACAAGCACACCGGCTAGGATTGATATCCATGATGGTGCGAATCGCACATCCACCACGCACAGCAAGATGACCTTTCGGGCGCGAGCCTTCGCAATAATCTGTGCTGTCGGCCTAGCCGGCATAGGTCAGATGTTACTTACGCACTGGTATCTACCTGGGCCTGGACCCGCACTTGCATTCTTAGTGGCCATGTTAGTAGTGATAGGTTTCACTGGAAAAGCTCCCAGAGCCCTGAAAAACTTTCTCTTGGCTGTCTCGGGAGGAATCCCATAGAGAGGCAACCTTGATCCAAACCAATCCGACCTCCCTCTTTTAACCCTTGTTTCCTTACCAACCGTCCACACTGAGCATTCGCACATGAAGGCTGTAACCTTCAACGTCACAATCCCGAGCTACGTGGTCGGAAAAACATTAGGAAGATTGACCGAGGCCGCCGTCTTCGGCGGGCTGAGCGGAGTCCGATTCGAAGAGCTCGCCGAACCTGAGCTCCCCGGAGACCGCTGGGTCAAGCTAGAGGTCATTCTCGCCGGCATCTGCGGGTCGGACATAGGGAACCTGACGCTCAAATCTAGTCCGGCGATGGAGCCATTTGGGTCATTCCCGGCGGTCCTCGGACATGAGATCTTGGCCCGAGTCGTAGAAACTGGTCCGGGAGTGACCAGAGTAGAAGTTGGGCAACGAGTAGCTGTAGACCCAGGCGTTTCCTGTGTGGTTCGTGGCCACCAAGGGTCGGAACAGTGCGTCTCATGCATAGAAGGACTGCCCTCCACCTGCACGCGAGCGGGAGACGAAGGAAAGACGATCATCGGGGCAGGGCCTATACAGCGGGGTATGACGATCGGGTATCACGCAAGTCTCCCTGGTGGGTGGGGGGAGCGTATGATCGCTCACGAGTCGCAACTCTTTCCCGTTAGCGACGCCATTAACGATCGATCAGCCTCACTGATAGAGCCGCTTGCCGTAGGCATGCATGCCGCGCTGCAGTCACGCCCTCTAGGTGAAGGGCCCGCGCTAGTCCTAGGAAGCGGACCCATCGCACTTGGTGTCATATGGGCCCTTCGAGCCACCGGCTATAACGGCGAACTTGTCGCTCAAGTGCGAAGGGAGCACGAGGCCGACTTGGCGCGTGCCCTCGGTGCATCCTCAGTGATCTCACCAGGAGACGAGGCCCGGGACGCGATGGTCGCGACTGGGGCGAATGCGTATATGCCCATCGTCGGGGACGAGGTCTATGCCGGAGGGGGCTTCCCGCTGATCTTCGACTGTGTGGGAAGCGGCCAAACGGTCAAGCAGGCACTTCGATACGCCACTGTGAGGGGCCGAATCGTTCTTCTTGGATGCGCTGCTGAAATCCCAAAGCTCGACCTGACACCTGTGTGGGCGAATGAGCTTCGGATTCAAGGCTATCAGTGCTACGGAGAGGAAGCGTGGCGCAACGGCACCGAACACACGTTCAAGATCACACACGACTTGCTTATAGAAACTGGCGCTCCCGTGGAGCGCTTGGTGACGCACATCTATCCGCTACGCCAATACCAAGAGGCGCTCTCGACCGCAGCTAACCGACGCAAGACTGGTTCTATCAAAGTCCTCTTGGACCCGCGGAGCTGAATCCCCCATCGTGCGGACAGCTACCCAATGAGTGATCGGCAGCGCGTTATAGTAGTCGGGGGGGGCGTGATCGGAGTCAGCACAGCATACGAACTCGCTCGGCGCGGCGCAGAAGTCGAGCTAGTGGAGCGACGAATGATCGGTGCCGGGGCATCAGGCGGAAACGCGGGGACCATCGCAGTGGGACACCCCCCTCTGAATAGACCGGGCCGCTTCACTCAGCTGCTGAGATGGATAACGGAATCCTCTAGCCCGTTGTATGTAAAGCCACGAGTTGATCCAAGTCTCTGGCGATGGCTTCTGGGCTTCTACCGGTACTGCACAACTGAACATGTGCAACATGCCATGAGCGTTATGGCCCCCCTAGGCCACGACGCACTCCAAAGCTTCGAACGCGTGCTCTCCGAGGAGCAGATCGAATGTGGATACAGGTCCGGGGGGTATCTTGAAGTCTGCGCAACGGAATCCGCGCTCGACTTCGCTCGCCACGAAGCTGCGCTAATTTCGGAGTACGGGTACAAACCGGAACTCATCAACGGTGACGAGCTTCGACTAAGAGAGCCGGCACTTGGTCCTGACCGCATCGGTGCCGTGCACTATCACGAATCGGCGACACTCAGCCCTTCTGCTTTCCTCAGCGGCTTAACCAAAGCCAGCCGACGATACGGCGTGCGGTTCCATATTGGCACCGGAGTAGCTCAAGTAAATCACAAAGGCGAGAAGGTCACAGGTGTAACTCTAGACTCCGGCACAGTACTAAACTGCGACACGGTCGTCCTCGCGACCGGGACGTACAGTAAAAAACTCACCCGAGCCTTTGGTCTTCGTGTCCCCGTCCAGCCGGGCAAAGGTTACCATCGAGAGGTAGCGATCGGGTCAAACGGTGCCCCTAACCTACGCATAGCGTGCGTACTGGCGGAACACTCGGTCTTCTGCACTCCGATGAACACTTCCGTGCGATTTGCGGGCACAATGGAGTTCTCAGGAGAAAACGATGAAATACGACCTGAGCGCCTTAATCAACTCACAATAGCGGCTCGGGAAGCCTTCCCGCACATGGGGACCGCACAAGCCCACTCCGAGTGGTGTGGCTTGAGACCAATGTCCATAGACGGCCTTCCCATCATCGGCTTCATTCCAGGCATAGAAGGGCTGGTTCTAGCTACCGGACATGGAATGCTCGGACTCACACTCGGCCCCGTAACCGGAGATATCGTAGCGAATCAGGTCCTAGATGGATCAGACCCCCGAGCCGCCCACTTATCACCCGCAAGATTTTCTGGTCGGCAAAGGAACTAGAGAGGCTCAACTGCGGGCCGCTAGAGATCTAGCGGAATTACCTCCGGGTGCACTCTGCTGTTAGGTGAGACCCCTTCGACTTCCACGCCCTCCATTCTAAGCAGCGCAACCTTCCGCCTAAGACCGCCAGAAAATCCTGTGAGGCGGCCATCGGACGCAATCACACGATGACACGGCACCACTATCAGGATTGGGTTAGCGCTGACGGCCTGACCGACAGCCCGAGCTTGATCGGGCTTTCCGACTGCCCGCGCGATTTCACCGTAAGTGGTTACGTGGCCGTGCTCGACCTTGAGCAATTCCCCATAAACTTCTCTCTGGAAGTCGGAACCCACACCCGAGAAATCCAGCGGCAGCTGAAAAGACGTGCGTTTCTTGGCGAAGTAAGCCTCCATTTGCTCCACAGCCTCTTGTAGCTGATCCGGTCGTTCTGTCCCCTGCTCCATGTGTCGACCTCGTGGCAGGGGCCCAAACTCAATCCTTCGGACACCTCGCGGGGAGGTCCATATCGTGACACCCCCTACCCGAGCATCGGTCAAGTGGGCCGAGTGAACCTCGACCAGTTTGCTCAATTGGGTCCCTCCTCAGCAACTCCAGCTTCTTTTTTGAGCGCCTCCTGCAACGCATCAAAGCCGAGCAATGCACATTTTATGCGAACAGGAAACTTCGAAACCCCTTGTAGTGCTCTGAGATCGCCAAGCGACTTCTCTCTCACCGCTGATTCGTCGCCGTGCATCATGTCCGTGAAACGCTTCGCCAGCTCGTCAGCTTGATCGAGGCTCGAGCCTTTCAGGCGGATTGTCATCATGCTGACCGAGGCCTGAGAAATCGAGCATCCCGATCCGAGGAACTTCACATCCTCAATCCGGTCTCCTTCAATCCGCAATTGCAATCGGATCTCGTCACCACAAACAGGATTTGCCATATGGATCTCTACTGTCTTTTCCTCAAGCTCCCCTTTGTTACGCGGATTGCGGTAATGCTCTAGGATGAGCTGCTGGTAGAGAGAGCTTAGTTGCGGAGTTTCCATCAGTTCCTACTCAATTCTAGCGGGTCCACAATGTGTCGGCGGGTCAGTCCCTGGGCACGTTTGATCACTGTAAACAGGTTTTGAGCGAGCAGGGCCCCTAATCTGCTAACTCAGCCGAAAATCGCAGCAACCTGGTCAAGGCCTTCGACCAGTCGATCCACGTCTTCTTGCGTACTGTACAAGTAGAAGGACGCCCGGGCGGTAGCCGAGACGCCGAAGTGTTTCATCACGAGCTGTGCACAGTGATGTCCAGCACGGATCGCGACTCCTTCCGTGTCCAGAATTGTGGAAATATCGTGAGGATGCGCGTCACCCATTGTAAAGGAAATCACTGCGGATCGGTCATCCAGTGACGACGGGCCAAACATTCTCAAGCCAGGAACCAGCGAAAGTTGCGCCATGGCATACGCCATAATCTCGCTCTCGTGAATCGCGATGGCTTCGATACCAATGTTTGAAAGGTAGTCAACCGCCGCACCCATACCTATCGCACCCGCGATATTCGGAGTTCCGGCCTCGAATTTATGAGGAACAGCCGCCCAACTGCTTTGGTCGCGCTCCACAATTTGAATCATCTCTCCGCCGCCCTGAAAAGGCGCCATCGCCTCAAGGAGCTCTAGGCGGCCCCAGAGCACCCCCACGCCTGTCGGTCCGCACATCTTGTGACCGCCAAAGGCGTAGAAGTCGCAGCCGAGATCCTGCACATCGACCTTTGTGTGGACCACCCCCTGAGCCCCGTCCACCATGACAATCGCTCCCACCGCCCGTGATGCGTCTACGATGGTCTTTACCGGATTGATAGTCCCGAGGCTGTTCGACACGTCCGAAATCGACACGATCTTGGTTCGCTCGGTAAGGAGTGACTCAAGACCATCTAGAACGAGGCGACCTTCATCATCGATTTCAATGTACTTCAACGTCGCACCCGTCCTC
>Ga0114933_10002247_pt1 | contig 20298 bp, 16 predicted proteins | sample 4SBtaG_FD_89691 | JGI IMG/M metagenome (GOLD analysis project Ga0114933, IMG submission 89691) | Deep subsurface microbial communities from Kolumbo volcano to uncover new lineages of life (NeLLi) - 4SBTROV12_W25 metaG | ecosystem: Environmental > Aquatic > Marine > Volcanic | place: Kolumbo... | reverse complement strand
TGTTTGTTGCTGATAATCTTATCGATATGGCCCCATCGTCTAACGGTTAGGACGCGAGGTTTTCAACCTCGAAATCGGAGTTCGATTCTCCGTGGGGTCACCAAAGCCGCTATTTTACACGGTATTCACAAGGCAAACTTCTTATTTGACTCACTATCTGACTCAGCGAACCTCAGGACACCTCAGTCCATGGTTTGCGCCGTACGTCTCTTGAAGTATCACAACTAATAAAAAAATAATAGAGAAACAAACAGCAATAACTACTTTCTGTTAGTAGGTTCTCCACCGCGCACCACCCTTGCCGCAATGCCGTTCTGGCAAAGGATCTCACAAAAAGTGACATCTTTTTGTAAGAGTTTCGGTTGAAGGATCCATTTGAATTAACGAATCTGTCGCCAATCAGACTTACTTTTTTGTCGGGGGAATAGACTGGGATTAATGATTTCGCTCAGAATCTCGATACCGTCGATTATACGCGGTCCAGGCCTGCTGAAGTATGCAGAACCGTTTACTACATAAACGGAGCCCGGATAATCTCGCCAAAGTGGAGTATCTTTCAGCTTCATGAATTCCGTCAATGTTTGCTCCAAGTCATAGCCACAAATCATCAAGATGATTAAGTCAGATTGTGAGTCGAGCGCATTTTGGTAAGTGATTTCTTCGGAAGGTTTGCTCACATGCCCCAAAGCACTTGTTCCACCTGCCATTTCGATCATTTCTGGTACCCAGTGACCTCCTGTGAAGAGAGGGTCAAGCCATTCGAGCGCTAAGACACGCGGCTTTGAAGTAATTGGAGTGATTCTCTCTTGCACGAGTGTTATTCGTTCATGTGCCTGACCAACAAGGGTCTGAGCCGCGGATTCACAGCCGGTATATTTTCCGATATGAATGATGGTATCGAGAATGTCTTCGACACTTGATGGCTCAAACGAAAGGATAGTTTGTTCCCCAGTTAGAGTACTTACACATTGCTCAACATCTGAGTACGCGACTGCACACACTTCACATAATTCTTGAGTCAAAATTAGTTCAGGCTTTAGGGAATCAAGAAGCTGATTGTCGATGGCATAGATACCAGAGCCCGAATGAACGGCCTCAGATATATGTGTATTTATTTCTCTTGAACTGCTATTTGAATGATCTATAAGACTTTTGGTCACTGCAGGAAGAGCTGCGATTGATGAAGGATAATCACATTCGTGCGTGATGCCAACGAGGCTGTCACTGAGGCCTAGCGCACAAATAATTTCTGTGGTGCTGGGAAGTAACGAACAAATTCTCATGGCTAATAGACCTCTGACACCACGATACAGGTAACCGCATCAAGTCGGTGAGCACGATCCCATCACAAGGGAGTTGTATAGGACTGTGAGCTAATAGCTAGGTGAAAGTTCCAGCTGCAGCTGCATCTCCAATATCATCGGCCGTCATACCCAATATGTCTGAAAGCACCTCGAAGGTATGCTCGCCCATAATTGGACCAGGCCCGCGTAAATAATTTCCTGAGCGAGCTGAAAATTGCGTCGAATGTCCGTCATAGGGCGTCGGTCCCATCAGTGCATGTTGATGAGTTTCAAAGAAGGCCCTGTGAAGAATTTGTTCGTCCGAATAAAGTTCACTGGTTCTTTGAACCACTGAGGCAGGAATTCCAGCATCGATTAGCTTGGATTCCAATTCTCGTCCATTTTGCGCGACGCACCATTCGGTTAAATAGTTGTTGATTTCGTCTTCATGAATCAGTCGTTCATCAACTGAAGCAAAGTCGCCTCCTCCGAATTTCAAGATCATTTCAGCGTTATCAACGAGTGCGAGTAAGGCTTGCCACTGTTGGTCGGTTTCGCAGGAAATCGCAATATAACGTTCCTTGCCATCGCTAGTAAGGTATGTCTGGTTTGGGCAGGCATAGAGAGACGAATTGCCCTGGCTTGTGGTTAGATGTTTATTGCTCATGTAGTCCAACAATAGCGGTCCGATAAATTGCATTCCGGCTTCGATTTGTGAAAGATCTATGAATTGACCTTTTCCTGTGGCACGCCGTTCCAAGATTGCCGATGCGAGTGCCGATACCCCAAAACGAGGCGTAATGAAATCTGTGTACGCGCCCCAAGTACCAGCCGGCGCTCTGTCAACCCAACCAGTAAGACCATGTAAACCGGCTATAGCACTTCCTTGCTGCCCGAACCCGCCGAAAGAGGCGTGTGGTCCGGTTTGTCCCCGTAGTGTGGTGCTGTACCAAATTAGGTCAGGTCGGGATTTCAGAATTTCTTTCGGATCAAATCCCAGTCGTTTCATAGTGCCTGTGGTGAACGAGTCAACAACTACATCAGCCCAATCAATGAGTTGGCCAGCTATCTTTTTACCCCAATCCGTTCTCAGATTCAGCTGGAGTCCGTATTTTGAGGTATTAAAGTTTGCAAAGAATTGGCCCCTGTCCAATCCAAGTATCCCGTCTTTGGCTGGACGCCCCATGCGCAGTACATCAGGGATTGTCGCACTCTCGATATGCACAACCGTTGCACCGTGGTCGGCGAGTGCTTTTGCGGAGATTGGTCCAACTCCCACCCAAGAGAAATCCGCAACTTTGAGTCCAGCGAATGCCTGGCCTAAGCGATCGCCTTGCGGTTCCAAGGGGATGTTTCGAACTGGCAGTCCATCTGAGAACACAATTGGCTCATCAAGTAGATTATTTGAGGCGCCGAGCTCAGGCGCAGATTCTGTAAGAATTGCAGGTGTACGACTAAAACGTATTGGCGTGTTTGGATGCATCCGACCGCCAATTTGCTTCCAAAAGCCACGAGATCTCAACTGAGGATCTCGATCGACTAGATCGGCGATGCTGTTTACTGGGGCGACCTGTGCGTCATTCGTGACCGCCCGGTCAAAGATCTCGGCTTTACTCCGTCGACCGAACGCTCGGTGCACCATCTCGGTTGCTGCGGCAATCAGGTCGGCAGTCGCGTCGTCAACTTCAGGGCCGATTTGATCAGCGAGGCTCGTGAAATCGACTCCTTGCAGTATCTCAGGAAAATCATCATCGCTCTCTGCCAGAGCAGCTGCCATGCGCAGTACGCGGGCTCCGAAACGTCCCCCGCGGAGCGACGCGAGTACATATCCATCGGCGGTCTCGACCGTATTAAGTCCCGTTAGATCCAGCTTTCCAATTTTTGGATGTGGATCATTTCGATCATCTCCTGTCAAGGGAGGTTCGCATCCTTCCATAGGCCAGAAGCCCGTGGCGTGCATCAAAGTCCAGAGCATCACGGTTTGCATGGATACATCGAGATGCTGTCCTTTTCCGCTAAGTGCTCGTTCATTCAGGGCAATTATGGCGTCTGCAGCTGCCTGCCCCCCAGCATGAAAAGACGCCTGAGGGTAGCCAATCGCTAAAGGTGGCCGGTCACCATCACCCTGAAGAGTGGTAAGACCGGCAGCAGCTTCGATAGTGAAATCCGTTGCTGGCCAATTGGCTTTTGGCCCAGATTGGCCAAATGGCGATATTGAAATGTAGACTAACCGCTCGTTAACCGACGACAAATCCTCATACCCCAGCTGTTTGCCATCCATATATCCAAGGCTTGCACTCTCTACAAAAATATCGGCGCTTGCGATCAGCGCGCGTATGTCGGCTTGGCCCTGATCTGTTTCTAGATCAACTACAACGGATTGTTTGCCGGCACCCACATGAGCCCAATAGAGCGATTCACCTGTGACTTGATCTGTTGGTTTTAGGTGTCTGGAATTGACGCCCTCCGGGGGTTCGATTTTTATTACGCAAGCTCCAAGATCAGCGAGTAATCGTCCACACATCTCACCTCTGGAATCACTGGCGTCAATTACCAATGTGCCTGTAAGTGGACCAATTCCCGGCAACTCCGATTTTGACATGTGTGAACCTCCAACAATTGTCGCTGCTAAATCATAAAGGTAAATAAGTTATTTAGGAGATGCCACCACTAACAGTTCTAACTTTGAGATCTTGACCAAAGGTTGATGCAATCATGAAGAAGCTCCCTGTTTGAAGTACGTAATTCGACTTGTGGCTCTGGTAGGTGGATTTTTGATCAACTCACCGAACCTTTTCATCCGCGAATTTTCTCGAATATCTTGGCTGTGGAATTGCAACAATTCTTCTAGGCTCTCCGCGAAATGCGATACTCTGAGTCCTTCTGCCATCGATAACGCTTGGACGGTCTGACTGAATACCCAATGTACCTTCGATGTTGACTCTTCACGCCACTCCGACAGCAGGTCGAGGAGTTCCGGCAACGCTCCTGATTGGGGGGTAATCAGATCGCGTTTCACGTATTTTGGAGTGAAATTTGTGGGCCAATCTTTAAACTTCAAAATTTCTGAGATTGAGTGATTTGTATGATCACATAAGCTACTTATCCGATCTAAGGCACTATAGCGAGAACCGTCTTTTAATATGGCGTCATGAAAATCTTCAATCTCGCCAAGAGTATCAAATCCTCCTACGGTGCCGACAACCATGAGACTTCGATTGATTGGATCGGAAGGCGCGAGCGTAACTGTGATATTTCCTGGATGATCGGTATTTCGCAACGATGTCTCACTAGCATCAGTCACACTAAATAGATTTCCATTTTTTGGAGTTCTCCAAGTATTAATAAAATATGTCATCGACCTACCACCATTCGATTTTCCGGGTACGCCCATGAGTTTATTGGCTGCTGTCAAGATATTTTTGAGTCAGAGTGTTGGATTCGACTCTAGTCCGGGGTGATCAGGCCCGACTGGCTATAGAAATTAGTTCTCTTGCTATGCTTGGACTGAATTGAATCGATAAATTAAGGACTGGATATGCTTGGACGAGATGAATGGCTCGAACCATTTTCTGAGCCGGTAGTGGAGCCGGATCTTGCAATCATTGATCCGCATCACCATTTGTGGGATCGGCTCGGAGGCACACGATACTTTTTGGATGAATTGTTGTTGGATACGACCGGACACAACGTGCGCCAAACAGTTTTTGTTGAATGCAATTCAATGTATCGGGCCGATGCAACTGACCCGCTTAAATGTGTTGGCGAGACTGAATTTGTTCGTGGTATTGCTGCCCAGAGTAATCACGGACAGTACGGTGATATGCGGGTAGCAACCGGTATAGTGGGTGCCGCAGATTTATTGCTTGGAGCTGAAGTAGAACAAGTACTTGAGGCACATCTTGCTGCTAGCCCTGAAACATTCAGAGGCATTCGATATAAAACGGCGTGGGCCGACGAGACTGTGGGTTTGGTTCCTGGGGGTGCCAAGCAGGATGGCCTCATGGATACTCAAGAATTTGCAGAAGGGTTTGCGATGCTCAGTCGCTATGATTTGAGCTTTGATGCGTGGCTGCTTCACCCACAATTAGAGGAGCTTGCCGCACTTGCAGGGAAATTCCCGGACACAACAATTATTCTCAATCATCTCGGTGGCCCGATAGGTATGGGACGATATTCGGAGAATCGAGCAGACGTGTTTGATCAATGGAAGCGTGGGCTTGCTTCTGTTGCGAGCCACGAAAATGTGGTGCTTAAGGTTGGGGGTATTCAGATGCCTATTAACGGTTTTGGTTGGCATGAGAGAGAAACGCCTCCCACTTCGGATGATTTAGTCGAAGCCAACCGTGAATGGTATTTAACCGCCATTGAGTTATTTGGGCCCGATCGATGTATGTTTGAGAGTAACTTTCCGGTTGAACGTCAGTCTTGCTCGTACACGGCACTTTGGAACCAATTCAAAAAATTGTCTGGAAGCTTCAGTTCTACTGAACGAACGGCGATGATGCACGATACGGCTATGCGAGTGTATAGACTGAATGCGGTCTAGCGTGAGGAAGGCACAGCATGGTAACAGTTGATACGAGCTTCGGTGATTTACGAGGGGAGTTACTAGACGGTGTAAATATTTTTCGCGGTATCCCTTTCGCGACGCCTCCAGTTGGTGAGTTGAGATGGCGAGCGCCCAAACCACCGATAGCGTGGTCTGGCGTTAGAGATGCGACACGGTTTGGTTCTCCTGCTCCACAGCTCGAAAGCCCGATTCAAGTCACATCTGCTTATAACGGCATGTGGCGTGCGTTCGAAGATGTGTCTGAAGATTGTCTAACGCTCAATATCTGGAGTCCGAATCTTTCGGATGCTCAGTTACCAGTGATGGTTTGGATCCACGGTGGCGCTTTCAATACAGGGGCGGGGAGCCAACCGATGTACGAGGGGAGTCACCTCGCCAAGAATAATGGTGTGCTAGTCGTAACAATTAATTATCGTCTGGGACCGTTTGGATACTTCAATCATGACCAATTTGATTACAACGTTGGTACATTGGATCAAGTAGCTGCTTTGAAATGGATCCAGACTGAAATTACGAGGTTTGGTGGAGATCCAAACAACGTAACTATTTTTGGAGAATCAGCCGGAGGAAAAAGTGTTGAGATATTGTTGTCGACCCCCTCAGCCAAGGGACTATTTCACAAGGCAATTATCCAGAGTACCTATGACCCTCCGATGGAGATGTGGCGTGGAGTAGAAAAAACCACGGAGCTAGTTACTCATTTAGATCGAGGGGTAAGCCCCACTGAATTACTTGATTCAACTACGGACGAATTACTAAAGGCTCAACAGAACTTATATTTTTTGGGCTTAACACAAGGTGATCAGAGAGGGGTCGTAAATCCTGTTATCGATGGCACCGTGTTACCTGATTATCCCCGATCGGAGATCTCTAGAGGTATTTGCTCAGATATTCCTGTAATGATTGGAACCACGTTGGACGAGACTAGATTATTTTCTTTGTTTACGCTGATTGATAGTCCTGAGACGACCTTTGATAATCTGCTAGAACATTTAGAGACAGGCATTTCTGACACGACGAAGGATGTGCTACAACAGGCGGTGAATCATTATCGGTCGTTGGAAAATGCGACAGGGGAACCAGTCACTCCAGAGGACGTGAAGCAGGCTATTCGAACAGATATGACCTTTCGCCAGCCTTCTATCCGGCTAGCGGAGGCGCATGCCAATACCAACAAAAACACATATATGTATATCTTCGAATGGAAATCACACTTACTACCTCAGATTGGTGCTTGCCACGGTCTTGAAATTCCTTTTATTTTCGGGAATTTCGATTGCCCCATTGGTGAACTAGCCGGAATGTTGCGCGAGCCGGACAATTTATCGTTTGTGATGCAAACAGCGTGGGCTAATTTCGCACACACCGGCACGCCAAGCGCAACGGGGATAAATGAGTGGCCAGCATATGAAATCGAAAATCGTTTTACGATGATGTTTGATGAGACCAGTGATGTTGTTTCCGATCCATATGGTGAGACACGACAGTTCTGGGCTGAACAGCACGAGTCATGAGGTTATTTTGATGCCGCACTGCAAGCCGTTATTGTGGCAATTTGGATTTCTAAATAGCCACTGACTTTAGGGCTAATGCTTTTACATGTGACGCACAAACACAAGTACAAGACCCGCCTACTATCCGATGACGATCCGGCTCACGATGGATGTATGGTTGCTGAATCTGGAAGTTTCGTGGCGGCGTGCGTCGGCTTTTGCCACCTATCGCCGCACCTGGCGGATTGTCACTGTCTCAGTGACTGACTTTCATTCTGCGGCAGAGCTGACAAAGTGACTCAGCAAATTTGGCAGACAGAACTTGTATCAGTTTAGCCAAGCTAAATAAATCACGGTAGCCTAGCTTTTTCAACGAATTCAATAAAGATGCGCTCGTGGAGATTTATTCCGATCTCATCCCAGAATCGTTGCACACCGGGGCCAAGTCCGAAAATTTGATTGACGCGCCTTTCAACATTTTTATGATCATTACCATTTTCCCAATGATCTTTAAACTGTGCGAAATATTGAAGCATAAAAATATTGAATCGATGTTGATCAATCTTGTCGAGTTCACCCCTGTTTTCACAACCGAGTAAGAAAACATTAGCGAAATCTCTGTCGGTATACATACTGCGAAACATGTCATCGACCTGGGTACCTATCGTGAGGCGTAGATTTGTTACAGAATCCTTATGTTGCAGTCGTAACTGCCGCAGAAGAAATATGGCGAGCAACATAGTGCTGAGTCCAGTGATGATTTGAGTTGTGATGGTTATCTGTTCAAAGTCCATTCATATCCCTCCTAGCATTGACTTTTAACAATCGACCAAAACATCGTGATGACCGACCTTGGGAAAGAGGATAGCAACCAGTCGGTGGTGACGAGCTTGAGCTTTAAAGATATTGGTGACTTGACAACTTAACTTATGTTTTGTTACAAACGGCGCAGTACAAACTAATTAGAAATCGAGGTGATTAAATGACGGTCTTATCAACGCTAGTGTTTAAACCAGCAAATGGTCGTATTGCAGATGCAATCGAGAATTTAAAGACGGTAGAAAAACTAGCTATTGATTCAGGGGCGACGCGAGCGGGCTCTTCTCGTGTATTAACAGGACCTGCAGTCGGAAATTTACAGATGAGGATGTTTACGGAGGACTTAGAGCATCTGGGTGAGGTGTCTAACGCGATGTACGCGTCTGATGTAATGGCTACCCTAAATAGTAATGATTCACCTCCATCAGAATTAGTGAATCTGATACGTAGTGATGTCACGCACCGATCAGTTGAAGGCGCTACCGCTGACGGAATCACTGTAGGAAGCGTTGTAGGCCTTCAGGTGCATCCTGGAATGGGTGAGGTTCTGCACGCTCGTATGGTTGATATGGCAGATGCCTGGGTCGAGGTTGGGGCTGCTCAAGCCCTAGTAACAGCATCAATATCTGGGACTGCGGGCCCGGCGATGTTCTTAACAACTTTTTTCACGAACTACGCTGACCTTGGGCGTGCTACCACTGACATCAGATCAACGAAACCAATGCAGGCGACTCGAAGCTCGACTAGTCCCTCTGGTACGATTATGGCTAATTTTCATATGAGTAGACTCTAGATTCTTCTTATATCAGGCCTTATCTTTTGAAACTGAATTTACCGATGTAAGCTAGTTTTCAAAGAGATAGTTATGTGATGGCTACTTACTTAGACGGTGAGTGCTTGGCTAGTAACGTATGGAGTCACTTGTAGTTCAAAGTGAGACGTGTATGAGTAGTGGAAATGATAAATCACGTGAGAAACGTGACAAGCAGATCGAACGAGCACGTGAGATTCGGGAGCTCAACCCGAACATCGACTTTGAGTGGCACGAAGTTTACCTTCCAGACGAATTAGACGACGGTGATACGTCCATAGATTCTTGCGAGACGTTTGTTGAACTTGTCACGAAGTTCGGTAATCGAGAGAATATGGACAGACACAATGAACAATAAATGTTCTAATATAATAAGCTATACATTACGGCTAATTAACTTCCTATGCTACTAACTCTCGAATGGGTAAATAGCGAATTAAGAGATGTATTGGGGCTAACTGATACGCGTAAAGTCGTGAATTTGCGGCGAATTCCGATTGGTGATGGCTATGCAGCATCCACACATAGAGTAGAGCTTAAATACAGTAAAAATACTAGCTATAGTGTTAAATCGATTGTTGTGAAGAGCCCTATTAGGGACAGCTCTATACTCAAGACGGCGCAAATTAATGGAATTTATGAGCGTGAGGTCGAATTCTATCGAATCATGACACAAGTAGGGTTTAGTGCGCACATTCCACGGTGTTACTACTCAGCTTTTGACTCAGAATCAGGTGATTTTCTGTTAATACTTGAGGATCTAAGTTCTCGCGTTCCCGGAAATCACCATACGAGTCGCCCGTTGCACGAGATCAAGGACGTCTTTAGGGCGTACGGGAGGCTTCATCATAGATTTTCTTCGCTTGCAGAGCTTCGAAACGATGTTTTTCTGGCGAAACCAGGTAATGGTAAATTTCTTCGACGTCAGATGCAGCAATTACTGGACTCGATGGTTGGTAAATTAGAGCCGTACCTGGGTGGGAGAACTCGTGATCGTATTCTTAGTCAGCTGAATTATTTTGAAAAGCTTTACGGGTATTCAAAACAGGCCCGACATTCAACACTTACACACGGTGATGCTCACCAGGCAAATGTTATGTTTGGGGAAAATGGTGAGGAAGTTGTCATTCTAGACTGGCAATTAGCCCGCTTTGGTATCGGTATGGAGGATATATCGCGCTTTTTGCTTTTAAGCACCGAACCTGAATTTCGTAGAAAGCATAGGGACGAGCTGATTGATGTCTACGCCGAAGAGCTTAGTGCGGCCGGTTCTGACCTGACGTTTGACGAATGTTATGCGGATTATCTTCCGATGCTGGCTCTGCAGGGGTGTATGTCGCTGTTGGCAGTTGGTGCTGCTGACTTCACGCAGTCAGAAGAGCAGCAACAAACTGGAGTGAAGCTATGCACACGATTGGCCACTGTAATTGAGGAGCTGGAAATTGAAGCCACAAAGTTATCCATTTGGACGTAGAATGCGAAGTTAAGGCCTTTATATCGATGAATTAAGGAGATTCTTATGCCCTTTGCTCAGAACCCCGACGGTACAAAAATCAACTATGAAGTGATCGGTGAAGGCCCTCCCTTGGTGTTGCAGCACGGTCTGCTTTCGGACCTCAATACGTGGAAGAGTCGTGGATATGTGGATGCCCTGCAGGATACTTTTCAATTAATTCTGGTCGATTCACGGGGACATGGAGAGAGTGATAAACCGGATGAGTCAGAGGCTTATGAGCTTCGGGCACGAATTACGGATTTGGCGACCGTGCTTAATGCATTGGAGATTGATCAGGCGCACTACATGGGATATTCCATGGGTGGTTGGATGGGATATGGGATAACCATCTACATGCCACAACGTTTCAAGTCGTTGGTAATCGGTGGATTCGGTCCATTTCGTGTCGGTCGTGCCGGCCCTTTAACTGAAGAACAGAAGCAGGCACGTTGGGAGACGATGGTCAATGCAGTGACGACAAATGCACACAGAACGCGAGCATTACGAGAATTCCCATGGGCTATAAAACACTGTCGGGATGCCTTAGATACTTGGAAGGGAGCTCGACAGGCTCTTAAGGTTGGAGATCTGCCACTCTTGATGTTTGCTGGCAGTGAGGAGCCTAATTCTTCCCCTATCGATATGCCTGAGGTACTGAACTTTAGACCCGATGCGGAATTCTTTAGTGTTGAAGGGGCAAACCACATCGAGACCATTGAGGCCGTCGATGTCGTGGCTCCTCGGGTTCTGAAGTTCTTAACAGAAGTCGAAAGCCGGTAAGCAATTTCATTTCCGGTGAAACTGGACTGTATTGATATCGAAGAACGCAGTATGATGATTTACGCGGCCCCATCGTCTAGGGGTTAGGACGCGAGCCTCTCACGCTCGAAACCCGGGTTCGATTCCCGGTGGGGTCACCAAAGCCGCTATTTTGCACGGTATTCACAAGGGAAAGTCCTTATTTGACTCACTATCTGACTCAGCGAACCTCTTGCCGCAATGCCTTACGAGCAAAGGATCTCACAAAAAGTGCCGCTAAAAGTGCGGCTTTTTTGTAAGAGTTTCGGTTGAGTGTGCCCACGGGGCTACACATAGTAGCTAGCCTTCGACAGTATTGAGTCCTAGAAAATACTCTCCGATTTTAGGATCGTGAAGAATATTTTCTGCACTACCGGAATACACGACTTCTCCGCTAGAAAATATATATCCTCGATCTGATCGTGCAAGTGATAATCTGGCATTTTGCTCCACTACAAGGACTGAGATTCCGTCATTTCGAAGATTGTCAATATTGGCAAGAATCTCCTGTTGGTATCGAGGCGAAAGGGCAGCAGTGGGTTCATCTAGCATCAGAAAACTAGGATTAGAGATAAGTGCTCTGGAGATAGCCAACATTTGACGTTCTCCACCTGAAAGTGAAGCCGCAAGATCGTTCATTCGATATTTTATGTCAGGGAACATCTTGCAAGAACGCTCAATTCCTCTTGAAACTTCACTCGACTTGAGACCAATTCCTCCCATTAAGAGGTTCTCTTTAACTGATAATGACGGGAAGACGTTGTCTACCTGGGGCACGTATGCGATACCTCTTTTAACTAATTTATCGGTGCGCCATCCAGATACATCAGTAGTGTTATGCAAAATGGCACCATTATGAAGAGTAGTGAGCCCGAAAATCACCTTCAAAAAAGTAGATTTGCCACATCCGTTCGGACCGATAATCGTGACGAATTCTCCTTGATCTACATGTAGATCAATACCATACAAGATTTGAACACTGCCATATCCACCTTCAAGACCGGTGACTTCTAAAACCTTATTCATTTTGTATCTCCCCCTGAACTGCCTAGATACGCTTCGATGACGTCACGGTTTTGTCTTATCTCGCTAGGTGTTCCTTCCATAAGAACCTTGCCCTCATTCATTACGATAATTCTGTCGACATCACGGCGGAGGATAAAATCCATGTTGTGTTCGATCACTAACATGCCGATATTTCTGTCTGAGGTAAGACGGCGCAAGTTCTGAAAAATTCGCTCGGCAAGGGGGCCGGCAACCCCAGCCACAGGTTCGTCAAGTAACAAGAAACGAGGCGCACTCATCAAAGCCCTGCCGATATCGACTAGCTTACTCTGACCACCAGATAATTCACTTGTGAGGTTATGTGCCATATGCGGGATTTCTAGCAGATCTAAGACTTCGTATGCGTCTTGGATCCGTCGTGCTTCAGACTTTCGCGTACCGGGCTTCAGTAATGCCAATATGGGGTTAGGTTTAAATTGGTCACGTGGAGGTACAAGTAGGTTTTCTACTACCGTCATTTCTCGCCACAGCAAAGTATGTTGAAAGGTTCTTGTTAGCCCTAAATGCTGTATTTGATCGGGTCTCATATGCGTGGCATCTTGTCCGAGAACTTCAATTTTGCCCGAACTTGCTTGCAGCATTCCAGATATGCAATTGAATGTAGTTGTTTTCCCACACCCATTTGGTCCTATGAGCCCGACAAGTTCACCTTGTGAGATCTCGAAAGAAATACTATCCACAGCTCGCAGGCCACCAAAATCTTTAGTCAATTCTGATATACGTAGCGCCGGTTCAGACATGACTATTTATCCTTATTCTCAAAATTATCGAGCTGACTTTGTGCTTTATCGCTGGAATTAGATAGAACACTCGGATCTACTTCTCTTTCAACTAACGCAGCACGTTGTGGTCTACTGGGTACTTCCGGTAATAAGCCTCTAGAGGACATAAGCAGGGCACCGATGATCACGAACCCGACCAGCGCTAACTTGAGGTGCGGCAGGGATAACAGTACATCACCCTGGGAAAATATTTCATTAACTGATCGTTCTGACCATACTAATCCTCCGACATTAATCATCAACCAGGAGAAGGCAGAGTCAAGGAACGCGGTTAAGCCATGAAACGGCAGGCTTGCACTTCCTCGCGAGACCACCATTACGTTGAAGACGAACTCAACGATTACGATTATGAATGCACCAATGATCATCCCTCGATTATTCCCGCGTCCCCCAACAATATAAGCAGCCCAGATCAAAAATGTAGTACGTACCGGGTTCATGAAATCTGGCCAAATATTAGTGTTTAGCCAAGCCCACAGTGCTCCGGCAAGAGCGGCAATAGCTGCACCTAGTGCTAAGCTCGCTGCTTTATGAATCAAGACATTATGGCCATGATGTTGGCTCACGGCTTCATCTTCTCGAATGGAGCGTAATATTCTGCCCCAGGGCGACGAAAGAACAGTGTTGAGTAGATACCAGGCTCCGGCCGTGCAAGCGATAGCCATAAATGCAAGCAGTACGACGTATGGTGCATTGGACGGTAAACCGATCAAATTTCCTACAGTTTCCGATGGACTGCCATTCCACCAGTCTTCAAAAGGTCGAGCGAATTGAGATATCCCGATGCCAGAAGTAACTGTTCCAGCTCGAAGCAGTGGCTCGGCCTGAAGTGAAATACGTAGTATCTCTGCTAGCGAAATCGTCAGAATCGCAAAATAGTCCATTCTTAGTCGTGCAGTCGGATATGCGAGTAGCCATCCAGCTATTGCTGCAATTATGACAGCTAGAAGTGTCGCGGCAATAGGATTCCAACCATATCCATTAGTTTCGACAGGTGCGGATAATAAGCCAACTACGACCGCTCCGATTCCTACAAAAAAGATCACTCCAAAGTTTGTCATCCCCGTAATTCCGGTATGTAAATTTAGTGAAAATGCAGCTAACGCAAAGATGCCGAGTAAGGTGAAGATGCGTGCAACCTGTAATGTTTTAGTGAGTATACTCACGCTGGGAAGCAGTAAGACAATCAGGAGAAGGACTAAAAACAGGATCGCAAAAAGAGTCCAGGAGCCTCTTTCGGTGTCCCTTTGAATACTAAGCAGCCTACTGAGTTGAAATTTAATGATCGAAAAAAATGACCCTATAAATGCAAATATCGGTTTAGGGACTTCGGTCATGCGGGCCAGATGATGATGAATTGAATTCCAGTATTGTCTGGCAGCGCTTCTAGATGAACTAACTGTACTATTCATCTTTTCAGTTATGAGCTCGAGATAATATGTTGGATTCCTAATATTCGCTGAACTTTGTGAAGTAAGATCTGTATCTACAGCATCGACGGGAGACCCAGCGACTTCTTCTATGCTCCTTCTTTTTCGCATTCGATCTATATTCCAATTTTCGATAGCAGAGCCAATTCCTCGGGGTGCTAACAGCAATAGACCTACAAGGAAGATAAAGGGCATCACCTCTGCAAAACCACTGGCGGTTGGCCTATCAAGCGTATTGCCCGCCCCGATTAAAACGGGTTCTGAAAAGGCCCTGAGCACACCAACTATTAGTGCACCAAGCAGGACACCAGGAATCGAACCGATAGAACCGAGCACGATCACGGCAAAAGCTGGTAACAATAGCATCAATCCTAGTTCGGGATTGATAGGTAAAATGCCTGCTAATAATGACCCACCCAGTCCAGCAATTCCTGCTGATAGAAAGGAGGTACTTCGATGGACATGTTCCAGATGGATACCACTGGAAGCGGCAAGGTCCGGATTGTCCGCTACTGCTCTCATTTGTCTGCCTAGTCGTGTTTTCTGTAATAGCAGTATGAGAAGCAGCACCGCTCCAAATATTCCTAGTATCAGGGCTATTTTTGAGTAAGCAAAACCGTATGGATCCACGTTTGCTGAAAAATCCATAAGTGGTTTAGCTACGCGATCTCCGAGATTCAGCTTAAGTAATCCTGTAGGGATATCTACTGTTGACGTGCTGAGTCTCCAATCTCGATCGGGGACGAAGCGGAAAGTACTCGCACTGAATCGCATAAATAAGATGGCGCGAAGTACCATCGACACGCCTAGGGATGCGATCATCATGACTTGCGGAGTGGCCATCTTTCTCCGTAATCGTCTGAAGACTAGTCGATCTATCAATAAGCCCGTGAATCCCGTTACAACGAACGCACATATTGAAGCCCAAATCAGGAGAGTCCAATCAATAGTTCCGTCTTCGGGTGCGTCAGAGATAGAGAAAAACGTGTCGGACCACATCAGTGTCAGTGCGACGTAAGAACCAACAAGCATCATTTCTGCTTGAGCAAAATTAGCGAAACGCTGAACTTTGTATGTGAGTGTTAAGCCAATCGCTATGCTTAAGTAAACCGCTGACCAGTACAAGCCACTAAACAAAATTGAGGAGAGATTAAAGTTCATTGTCGCAGAGCGATGTAGACCTGACACTACGACTTCCAGGACTACAAAGGCAATTAAACCGACAAGTACGGGAGTCAGTATGATAATCGGACTTTTCCAGTTGGGTTTTGATTGGTTAACGATAATTCGAACCAAAATTAAACCAGAGATCATCATCTCAATAGATAAAATAAACCATTTCAATTGACCGGAAAATAGACCAGAGCCGGCGACGAAACCTAGGTTATAAATCGCACCGAAGTAACCATCAAACAGAAGTAATAGAGCAAATAGTAAGTGGCGTAGCCATGGAGCTTTAAATATCTGCTGGCGCCGTATTGCGTTCAAAGCAACCATACCCCTCAGTGGGACTTTCAATATTTTGGGTCAGGGAGGTGTGAGTAGACCGGTCTGCTTTCATTACGAAAGCAGACCGGTTGGCTACATTAATTATTAGCTGGAAGTTAGTTACCAGTTAATCCACCATCAGCTGTCCAAATACGAGGACAGGAGAAGTTAGTGCCATCAAACTGACAGACTTCATAACCGGTGCCCAACACATCGCCATTTGCATCGAATGTGTGAGTACCACTCGCCCCCGAGTAATTAACACCGGTCTTGTTTATAGCGTTCACTAAGTCCCCATCGGGGTCAGAGACAACAGCTGCCGCGACTAGTTTAATCGCATCGTATGTCTCACCTGTGTAGATAGCTCCATCTGCACCACCTGCGGCTGCATATGCACTTTCAAAACTCGACTTGGCGCTAGATTCCTCACCTGGTCGAGGTCTTGTGGCAATGAGTCCACTGACAGCTGATGCATCTGTAAATGATTCAGTAAATGCAGCATCGGCTATACCGTCAGCACCAATAATCTGGCCCATGAATCCCTGTGCCGATAGTGCTTCCATAATCGCGGCTCCATCAGTGGCATAGGACATTAATAAGACAGAATCACACCCACCATCAATTACAGATTGAGCTAGAGTAGACGCATCATACGAGCCCTCAGCTGGGTCATACCCAACTTGGACACATGCATCACCAGACCAATTTGACACGAAGTTGTCACCAAGGCCGGCACCGTAATCGTTAGTCATGTATAAGACCGCAGGGTTACTTACACCGGCTCCAGACGCGACCGCGGCTAGTGCCACTGCTTGTTGTGCATCACTAGGAACAACTCGGAAAAGGTGACCATTGTCATCAGCTCCAGAAATTGCCGGTGAGGTACTTGCGTACGATATCATCGGAACTCCAGCGGGCGCAGTCACAGCTATCGCTCCAAGTGTGGCACCAGAGCAGGCTGCACCGACAATCGCTTTTACGCCACTGTCTATCAAAGTTTGTGCAGCAGTTGCAGCTTGAGTACCGTCGCAACCTGAATCACCGATAATCAATTCAAATACGTAATCCCCGTCATGTTCGGCATTGAGCTCGGCTATTGCCACTCTTCCAGCATCCTCAAATCCAGGCGCATATTGCGCGATTGGACCAGTTTGAGGACTTAGAAGCCCAATTTTTACGGTCTCACTTCCACCGAGTACTCCACACCCAAGTGCGAAGGCGGCCAGTATCACTGATGTCAAGAGCAAACAAAATTTATTCATTAATCGCATAGTGCTCCCACTCCTTTCAAATTCAAACCCCTCATGTTCAATCTCTCAATCCTACCGCATAAATGCTGCTTTAATCTCCCAATAAGTATCGATTTTATAAATTCTTCCATATGTCCTAGGGACCGAAATCGACTTGTGATTCTCGGCGATTGAGCTCTGTTCTCTCAGATGAGCTGATGGCACGATTCTAAATAGCTAGCCCATACGACTCTAAGGATCGAAAAAATAGAGCTTTACTGGGTTTACGAGTGATTAGAGGCCTGCAAGCTTGGGGAAGACCCGCTCCTTAAACTTTTCGTCGCCAAGACCCAAATGGAGCATCTCTATTCCAATTGATTTGTAGAGCTCGATGCGCTCTAATATCGTGTCAGGCGATCCAATTAATCGAGCTGCGTAACCTTCATTACTATCAATAGCACTTAAGGGGTCCGTACTGTCCCACATTCCGTGAGCTCCAGAGGTGCGTTGTTTTCTTTTTTCAACAAGTGATTTATCTACTCGGGCAAGCATGCCGTCAATAACATCCCAGGCTTCGTCATCAGTATCACGACAGAGCGGGATCGCATACATCCCAAATCGCACAGTCCGACCGGTCGATTCACAAGCTTTGCGAACTTTCCCTACTATCTCTTCTATCCGTTCGGGGGTCCCACCGTTGAGGAACATCCAATCTGAGTGCTGTGATGCGAGGTTAATAGCAGCATCGCTTTGCCCACCTTGAAACACTTCTAAATTTGAGACTGGCCTCGGCTCAAGTCGAAGATTGTCGTTCTGGTAATAATCTCCGGCATAATCAAAGGCTTCATTATTCCATGCACCACGGATTACCTCTATGAATTCTGCAGTTCGTTTATACCGTGTGTCGTGATCAAGCTTATCTACCCCGAACATATCAAATTCTTCCATGTGCCAACCACTCGTGACATTGATAGACCAACGTCCGCTGGTCAACCGATCCATGGTTGTTCCCCATTTTGCGATTGTCGCGGGACTAAAGAACCCTGGATGAATCGCAGTGATTAAGTTGAGAGTTTTCGTATGTGCGGCTAGGAAGGTGGTCATTGCCAGGCAATCAAATGAGGAGCCTTCGATTTCCTCACCTGTACCCCACCATCGCTGTGGTATGAGGAGATCAGTAAGCCCCATCTCTTCCCAGTTTTTTGTGTTGGTCTTTATACGATCTAAGAGCTCTTGCCCGCTGGGAACCTCGGTGGAACGTGCTGATCCAGTGACCAATCCCATACCTCTAACGGCAACGCCTGCCCAAGTGCACGTCCTCATCTCGGTATGATAAGGCAAAAATCGATAAGGCTTGAACTGGTTATGTGCTTTACGATGTTCTGAATCAACCGAAGCTCGATTGGAGTATAGAAATTGAATTCAGATGTGATAGTGATTGGAGCTGGAATAGCGGGCTGCTCGACTGCGCTTCATCTGGCGGAAGCAGGCATTTCTACGGTTGTTTTGGAGAAAGGTGAAATTTCAAGTGAAGCCTCTGGTGTGAATATGGGTGGACTTGGTGGCGCTGGATGGGGAAACTCTCCATCACTTCAGGAACATCTAACCATGGGCAGTCTCAATATTTTTAAGAGACTTCAGAATGAACTGGGGTACGACATCGAGTTTCGGCAATCAGGATCGTTCACAGCGATTCACACCGAAGGGCAACATGCGTATGCCAAGGAGCGAGTACTAGAGGCGCAAAATAATGGATTCAATCTTGAATTAATGAGTGCATACGAGGCTAGGGCGTTGGAGCCAGAGTTGAACTTAGAGATGTTGGGATACGTCTACACGAGCTCAAGAGGGCAAGCCGATCCATTGAAGACGACTCGGGCCTTTGGCCAGGCAGCAATTCAGGCGGGCGCGACCGTAGAGACGAACACCGAAGTTATCGCGGTAGAAAAAATGAACGGAACTTGGTCGGTTAAGACGAGCAGGGGTATATATGAATCCGACGCTGTTGTTGTTGCAGCTGGCGCCTGGTGCAAATTACTCGGCAAAATGATAGGAGTAGAAATCCCGATTGAACCGGTAGTCGGTCAAATGTGGTCTACTGAACCTCTTCCACCAAGGATCTTTGGAACTATTGGCTCGTTTGAATCAAGTTTTTACTGGAGTGAGGATTCGTATGCTGGAGCCGGATCCCCTCCGGAACTAACTCATTTGGCAGCTCAACGTCTGACGCGGCATCTGTACGGTAGGCAACGAAAAAGCGGCGAAATTATATTCGGTGGTGACAGGCGAGATGTGGGCTTCGATAAAACTATTGAAGATACAGGAATAGATGTCAACAAAGGACATGCAACAGAAATACTGCCATTGCTTGCAGATCTTCCTATCGCTACTACTTGGTCCGGCCTGATGCCGTTTTCAATAGACGGACACCCTATTATCGGAGAATTACCATATAACGAAAATTTATTCGTGGTGACTGGACTGGCGTCCTCGGGTTTTGGACGAGGACCGGGTGCAGGGATGCTGATTGCAGATTTCGTTGCCCGAGGCGCGGCTCACCCAGTCTTGAGTCAGTCGAGTCCTGCGCGGTTTGCTGATTAAGGTTACTGCCGAAATTAGTGATATATGTTCAATCTGCCGCACAATGAAGGACGCTCCTATAATTTTGTCCGAAGCGTATGAGATAACGACTCCATCATCTGTTAGGGTAGGTCGAAACAAATTGAGAATTTACGCACAGAAGGGTACACAGACATGCCGTTACAAGTAACGAAATGGCGACGAAAGGAATCAGCATCACTGAACGATTTAGGCTTAGCTGCATTGGCGGTCTGCCGCGCACAACGAGCCCGAGATGAGGTTGAGGGTGCCAAGTACTATTGGGGAAATCCCAACGAAATATGGATAATTATCGATGGGGCTGAGGAAATGGTCTTAAACAAAAACCAAACTCCTGAATCATTGGCCGCGATGTATGACCTCAGTGATTTAGCAACACAGATTGAAACCGCATTTCTTGCCGACGCCCGAGG
>Ga0114933_10002246_pt1 | contig 20301 bp, 13 predicted proteins | sample 4SBtaG_FD_89691 | JGI IMG/M metagenome (GOLD analysis project Ga0114933, IMG submission 89691) | Deep subsurface microbial communities from Kolumbo volcano to uncover new lineages of life (NeLLi) - 4SBTROV12_W25 metaG | ecosystem: Environmental > Aquatic > Marine > Volcanic | place: Kolumbo... | reverse complement strand
GTTAGTACCGCAAGGTGAACAGACATCGTGTTATGTGGGATACCCAGTTCGCGAGCGATTTCGCCTGCGGGCACTGTAGTCTCTCCTCGCTCCACCAATAAGCGAAAGGCGCGCAAACGGCTAGCCTGAGCCAGTGCACTCAATGTCGCGATCGCATCTTGCTCGTCCATACGTCTACTATTATGGACATATTGTGAATTCAAGACAATCCCTTCAAAGTCTGTAGAGCAACGACTGTGACAGCCTTGGCACACGAAGGGTAATATCCCAAGGCCTCGAAACCCTACCCCGGAATCACCCACCTATTCATGACCGACACCGCCCACACACCCTGGATCGCACACTATCCTGCCGACGTTGACTGGTCAGGCACTATCGATCAACGCACACTCACCACTTACCTTGGAGACACAGCCAAGCTTTATGGATCCCGACCTGCGATCGATTTCCTAGGCCGTAAAACGAACTACCAGGAATTGAACACACTGGTCGCACGTGCAGCGCAGGGGCTCAAAAAGCTGGGTGTCCAGAAAGGAACACGCGTCGGGTTGTGCTTACCCAACACGCCTTATGCCGTAATCGGATACTTCGCTATTCTGCGCGCTGGCGGCACGGTGGTGAATTTTAATCCGCTTTATGTAGAGCGGGAACTTGCGTTTCAGATCAACGACAGCGGTACCGAAATCATGCTGACGCTCGACCTCGCACTGATTTATCCCAAAGTCGGTGCCATGCTGAAACAGACCCAATTGAATCGCATCATCGTCTGCCCTATGGCCGGGATACTTCCCGGCGTGAAAAGCTTTCTGTTTCGTCTCTTAAAGAGAAAAGAGATTGCGACCATTCCATCGGATGACCAACATATCCGCTTTGACTCGCTGATTGACAATGACGGCAGCGAGCCGGCAACGCCCGTGGAGCCAATGGATACAGCTGTTTTGCAATACACGGGTGGTACAACTGGCGCTCCTAAGGGAGCGATGCTTAGTCACGGTAATCTCGCAGCAAACGTCTCACAAATGTTGCACTGGTTCCCAGACCTTCGTCCAGGGGAAGAGAAAATACTCGGCGTTCTGCCACTCTTCCACGTATTCGCCATGACCAGCGTCATGAATTTTGCGGTGGCGGCGGGGGCAGAAATGATCCTGCTACCGCGCTATGACCGCGACCAGACGCTCAAGGCCATCCATGATAAGCATCCTACTTTATTCCCAGCCGTGCCAACGATCTACACCTCGATCAACGAAGCGCCTAAGCTGGACAAATATGACCTATCTTCCATTTCCTTTTGTATCTCTGGTGGCGCGCCCTTGCCATTGGATGTGAAGACTCGTTTTGAAAAACTGACGGGTTGTCGACTGGTCGAAGGATATGGTCTATCGGAATGCTCACCTGTCGCTACCTGCAACGCGATTAACGGTGTCAATAAGGAAGGCTCTATCGGACTGCCTGTGCCGGGAACTGAAATAGCGATCCACGATATCGAAAATTCCGAACAAACTGTGCCTGTCGGAGAGCGCGGTGAACTGTGGATTCGAGGACCGCAAGTCATGTCGGGTTACTGGCAACGGCCCGAGGAGACTGAAGAAACACTTCGTGACGGATGGCTCCGGACTGGAGATGTTGGTTATATGGATGAGGAAGGCCACCTTTTTCTTGTCGATCGAATTAAGGACCTGATCTTGTGCAGCGGCTACAACGTGTATCCGCGCAATATTGAAGAGGCGATCAATCTACATCCGGCTGTCGCTGAAGTGACCGTTATTGGCATCCCCGATGATTACCGTGGCGAGGCACCCAAGGCCTTTATCCGTTTGCAGGATGGCATGACACTAACCGAGACCGAAGTGCTGGATTTTCTTACTGACAAACTCTCCGTAATAGAGCGTCCGTCAATGATAGAGTTCCGCGCCGAACTGCCGAAGACTATGATCGGAAAGCTTTCAAAGAAGGAATTGGTTGAAGAGGAAACACAACGCACGCTAGGCTAAACCAAAGCAGTGTGTTCCACCCACTGCTTTTCCATACAACATAACTAACACCCACGGGCTGTCGACGGAGGAGCGACTTAGTTTGCTCATCCGCGACGATCCCACCTGATGACTTTCTCGGGAGATCTGTGATGAAAAATATCGTGATTGCCGGCTATGCCAGGACACCATTTCACTTTGCACACAAAGGCGATCTCACGCGAGTGCGTCCTGACGACCTTGCGGCCGAAGCAGTGAAGGGATTGGTAGAACGCACGGGCGTCGATGTCGAGGACATCGAGGACCTCATTCTAGGCTGCGCGTTTCCAGAAGCAGAACAAGGTTTCAACATGGCCCGGCTGGTGGTCTTCCTGGCGGGGCTACCTATCTCTGTTGCCGGCACCACGATTAATCGTTTCTGCGGTTCGTCTATGCAGTCGATCCACAATGCGGCCGGCGCCATTCAGATGGGCGCTGGCGACGTCTATATCTGCGCAGGCGTCGAATCCATGAGCCGTGTACCCATGACCGGTTTCAACCCCATGCCTCATCCCACCCTAAGTGAAACAGTACCGGGTGCCTATATGTCGATGGGAGAAACCGCCGAAAACGTAGGACGAGAATACAACATCGACCGGGCAGAGCAACAAGATTTTGCGGTAGCGAGTCAACAGAAAGCAGCCCAAGCGCAAAGCGAGGGAAAGCTTGCAGACGAAATCGTGCCGATCACAGTCAATGGCAATGTCGTTGACTCCGATGGTTGCCTGCGCCCAGACACCACGGTAGACGGCTTGTCTGGTCTGAAACTCGCCTTTGACGAGAACGGCACGGTCACTGCGGGCACCGCATCGCCGCTAACTGATGGTGCCGCTGCCACTCTGGTCTGTAGTGAGGAGTACGCAGAACGCAAGGGTCTTGAGCCGATTGCACGCATTCGTAGCATTGCTGTTTCTGGTTGCAAACCGGAAACCATGGGACTTGGACCTATCTTCTCATCACGCAAAGCCCTTGTCAGAGCTGAGATTGACGCATCTGACCTTGATGTGATCGAGATCAACGAAGCTTTTGCCACTCAATCGATCGCCTCTATTCGAGACCTCAAACTCGACGTAACAAAAGTCAACGTGGATGGTGGTGCAATTGCCATAGGTCATCCTTTGGGCGCAACCGGCGCACGCATTACCGGCAAGGCAGCTCAAATTCTGAAACGCGACGGCGGCCGCTATGCGCTTTCCACACAATGCATTGGCGGTGGACAAGGCATTGCCACAGTCATGGAGGCTCTCTAGCTGTGACCGACATTCGAAAGGTCGGCGTTATCGGGGCGGGTGTTATGGGCTCGGGCATCGCAGCCCACATGGCCAATGCCGGCCTACCCGTGGTGTTGCTCGATGTCGTTCCCGATGGTGCCAACGCTCGCAACGTGCTTGCTGACGCGGCAGTGGCGCGACTGCTTAAGACGAATCCTGCACCATTTATGCACAAACAAAACGCGCGGCGCATCGTAACTGGAAACATAGAAGACGATTTGGATCAGTTGGGTGAGTGCGACTGGATCATCGAGGCCATCATAGAAAACCTGGATGCGAAACGTGACTTGTATGCGCGAATCGAAACCGAGCGAAAAACTGGCTCGATCGTGTCTTCAAACACATCCACTATCCCCCTTGAAAAACTGACGGAAGATCTTCCAGAACGATTTTGCAAAGACTTTGCCATTACCCATTTCTTTAACCCGCCGCGTTATATGCGCCTGCTCGAGGTCGTTGCTGGACCACAGACCCGCCCCAACGTCCTCCAGTCCTTGCGCATCTTCGGAGACCAGACGCTCGGCAAAAGCGTAGTCACCTGCAAAGACACACCCGGTTTTATTGCCAACAGAATCGGCATTCTATGGATGGAAAGCGCAGTCCGATTTGCATTTGAAGACGGTTTAACGGTCGAAGAAGCCGATGCCATCATCGGCCGCCCCATGGGCATACCGAAAACCGGCGTATTTGGCTTAATGGACCTCGTCGGCATCGACCTACAGCCTCACGTAGCCGCATCTATGTTGGCCACCTTGCCGGAAGAAGACCTATACCGAGACATTCACCAACCCTCGCCATTCATCGATCAGATGATCGAAACCGGTTTTACCGGTCGCAAAGGCAAAGGTGGTTTTTATCGACTGAATACAGAAAGCGGCAAGCGGGTAAAAGAATCGATTGATCTGAAAACAGGTGAGTATCATCCGAGCACACCGTCCCACCTGGAGAGCGTCGCGGCAGGGCGCCAGGGACTTCGTGCCCTGGTCGAGCATCCGGACAAAGGCGGACGTTATGCCTGGCGTGTTTTGTCCCATACGTTGAGTTACGCCGCTTCGCTTGTACCGGAGATCGCGGACACTATCCAAGATGTGGATGAAGCCATGCGCACCGGCTACGCGTGGAAATGGGGACCGTTTGAACTCATTGACCAATTGGGGCCCGCTTGGTTCTCCCACCGACTACAGCAAGACGGAATGCCCGTTCCCGGGCTGGTCACCGCTGTAGGTGAAGGCAACTTCTACCGCAATCAAGACAGCACACTTGAGTCCTTTGGCCACAGTGGTCGTTACAACACCATCTCGCGTGCCGAAGGTGTCCTACTGTTGTCTGACATCAAGCGAGAGGGAGATCGCATTGCCGGCAACAGCGCAGCCAGCGCGTGGGATCTGGGGGATCAGGTGCTGTGCCTGGAATTTCACACCAAGATGAACAGCCTGGACGCCGAGGTATTCAAGGTAATGAGCGAAATCATTACGCTCATTCCAAAGAAAGGCTTTCAGGCATTGGTTATTTACAATGAAGGCAATAATTTTTCCGTAGGTGTAAATCTTGGACAGGCGCTGTTCGCTGCCAACCTCGCAGGTTGGTCCGAGATTGGAAAATCAGTGAAACAGGGTCAGGACATCTACCAGGCGCTTAAATATGCGCCGTTTCCAGTCGTCGGCGCTCCCTCCGGCATGGCGCTTGGCGGAGGCTGCGAAGTGCTTCTGCATTGCGACGCAATCCAGGCGCACGCTGAAACCTACATGGGTTTGGTGGAGGTTGGCGTGGGGCTCGTGCCGGCATGGGGCGGCTGCAAAGAAATGCTGCTGCGCTGGATGAACAATCCCAAATGCCCACAGGGTCCCATGGCGGCTGTAGGTAAGGTCTTCGAAGCAATCGGCATGGCGAACGTGTCACGTTCGGCCGAGGAAGCCCGGGACCTGCTTTTTCTCAGACCTACAGATAACATCAGCATGAACCGGGATCGTTTACTGGCCGACGCCAAGGCCATGGCACGACGACTCGCAGCGAATTACAGCCCACCCACGCCTCCAGAAATAAGGCTTCCCGGTCCAAGTGGGCGTACCGCAATGACAATGGCGGTGCGGGATCTGTGCAAGGCTGGCAAAGCAACATCACACGATCAGGTTGTGACTAGCCAGCTAGCCTATGTGCTCTCTGGCGGCGAAGCGGATCCAACCACACCGGTTAACGAGGCTGATGTATTACGCCTTGAGCGCAATGCGATCATGGCGCTTTTAAAGACCCCCGGCACACTCGCTCGAATGGAGCACATGCTCGAGAGCGGTAAACCGCTTCGCAACTAACTCACACAAGACACAGGACTTCTGATGGCCAGTTATTCTGCCCCACTGCGAGACATGCGGTTTGTCTACCACGAACTCTTTGATTCGAGCGACATCAGCGCCTTGCCAGGCTTTGAAGAGGCAACACCTGATCTCATTGATACTGTGCTTGAAGAGGCGGCTAAAGTCTGTGAAAACGAACTTTTCCCGATTAATCGCAGTGGTGATGAGGAAGGCTGTCGCTACCACCAGGGAGGAGAGGTCACGACACCCAGCGGTTTGCGCGAGTGCTACCGTGCCTACGCCGAAGCGGGCTGGATTGGATTATCCAATGACCCACAATACGGTGGCCAAGGCCTTCCCGCTGCCATCAGCACTTTGTTGGAAGAAATGGTGTGTTCGTCAAACATTTCGTTTGGCACCTATGTCGGCCTTACCCGCGGCGCCTATCGTGCCATCGCGGCATTTGGAAGCGACACGCTTAAAACACGCTATCTGCCTAAACTGACCAGCGGAGAATGGTCAGGGACAATGTGCCTGACCGAACCCCAATGTGGGACCGACCTCGGCCTGTTACGCACTCGCGCGGAACCCAATGCGGACGGCTCTTATCGAGTGACCGGGAACAAGATCTTTATTACGGCAGGCGAACACGACCTGACCGAGAATATCATTCATCTAGTTCTGGCCCGACTGCCTGATGCACCTACTGGCGTTCGCGGTATCAGTCTTTTCCTGGTGCCAAAGTTTCTACCCAACCCTGACGGTGATCCTGGGGACCGCAATGGTGTTCTTTGCACCGCCTTAGAAAACAAGATGGGAATCAAAGCCTCGGCAACCTGTGCCATAAGCTTTGATCAGGCAACCGGTTGGTTAATCGGGAGCGCGCACAAAGGGATGCAAGCGATGTTTGTGATGATGAACGACGCCCGCCTTGGAGTGGGTGTGCAGGGATTGGGGCTTTCGGAAAGCGCCTACCAAGCGGCGGTCGAGTATGCCCGCGAAAGATTACAGGGACGGTCAGTAGCGGGCACCAAATATCCAGATCAACCGGCCGACCCCATCCTCGTTCACCCCGATATCCGGCGCAACCTGCTTACCATGCGCGCACTAACTGAGGGCAATCGAGCAATGGCCACCTGGATTGCACGGCACCTCGATCTTAGGGAGCGGGCTGAGGATGAGGCAACACGAAGTTCCGCTGATGATTTTGTCCAGCTGATGACACCGATCGCTAAAGCCTTCTTTACCGATTACGGCTTTGATATCACGAATATGGGGCTCCAGGTCTACGGCGGACACGGGTATATTCGAGAGAATGGTGTTGAACAATATGTGCGAGACGCTCGTATAGCCCAGATTTATGAGGGTGCCAATGGGGTACAAGCATTGGACCTGGTGGGACGCAAAATCCCGAGACATACGGGTCGTTATTTGCGTCAGTTTTTCCACCCTGTTCAATCATGGATTGAGTCACACGCGTTCACGGCCGCATTGCAACCCTTCGTTATGCCACTGGCCAAAGCTTTTGGTCGACTGCAACTTGCAACTGGACACATCGCACAGACTGGATTAAAAAATCCGAATGAGGCCGCCGCCGCGTCTAGTGAGTACCTACGATTATTTGGTCTCGTCACACTCGCTTTCCTATGGGCGCGAAGTGCAGAAATAGCTACACAACATGACGGCAACGATTCAGACGGTTTTTATGCCGCCAAACTTGCCACAGGCAAACATTATATGGAACGTGTTTTACCTCAGACGGGCGCGTTATTCGCTGCAATTATGTCAGGCGCAGATACGATGATGAATTTTCCAGACGACTCGTTCTAAAGATCTGCTTCAAACACTTTTCCGCAAATAACTCAGGGTATTAATTTGCGGCAGAGAGTCTTGCGGTTTAAATTTCCGTTGGTATGTGGGTCTAAAGGAATCTGAAGGTCGACTTTACCCGCGCAGTGTTTACCCAGAGTCACTAACTAAAACGATGTAAGGGGACTACCACAATGGCAGAAGCGAGTTACGATGTAATTGTTGTCGGTGCAGGCATCATAGGCGCGAGTACAGCTCACTTTCTCAAGAAAAAAGGAGTGGATCGAGTCTTACTCATCGATCGCGGCGACCCAGCGAGTGGTGGGACGGGTAAGAGCGCAGCAATCGTAAGATCCTACTATTCAATTCCTGTTATGGCCCGCCTTGCCAAAGAGGCAGTACAACTTTTTCATAATCTGGAAGCAGAAATTGGCGTTGATGGAGGATTCCACGCGACAGGTTTCACACAACTTGTTCCACCAGACTGGGTCGATACGGCGAAAGAATTGGTAGCCATGCACCAATCCCTAGGTATCGACACTGACTTCGTCGAGGAGTCTGAATGGGCTAAACGGTTTCCATGGCTTGAATCCGATGGGATTGGCGCTATCGTCGTGGAAAATTCAAGCGGCTACGCTGACCCGGTTCAAACTACCGAAGGATTCGTCAGCGCGTTCACTAAAGCTGGTGGAGAATTTCGCCCACGAACCCCGGTGCGGGCACTTGCCCGTACAGGTGACCGTATTACGGGCATCATCCTCGAGGACGAATCTATCGCGTCGGGGGCGGTTGTTAATGCTACCGGCCCGTGGTCTACGTTCCTCGCAGCCAGCGCTGAATTAGATCTACCGATGCGTGCCGTGCGAGAACAAGACACTGTCTGGGAAGTGGTTCCAGGTCGCGAACTCCCCACGACACCTGTTTCCAATCCAATAGAGGCTACGTACATGCGCCCGATGGGCGAAGGGCGTTGGTTGTTTGGTCGTGGCTACCCTAAACCCTACTTTGACGTCGATCCCTATAACTACAAAGAATCCGCTGACGAGGAATTTGTGATGGATCTACGGGATCGTTGGTGCCAACGCATACCCGCACTCCAAGGTTCAAAATTACTCCACGCCTACGCTGCACTCTACGATGTAACCCCGGACTGGATTCCGTTTGTCGGTCCACGCAGCGGACTCGACGGCTACTATGATGCAGCCGGAGGTAGTGGCCATGCATTCAAAACCGGACCGATTTTTGGGCGCGAGCTCGCGGACTGGATTGTCGACAATGAAGTGCGTGATGATTTTCGCCAATTTAGTTACGACCGCCTCGCCTCTGGAAAATCATTTAATCAGGCGTTCGGCGGTAACAGGGTATAACGTAAACCGATGATTAAACTCAAACGACGCTACCGCATAGGGGTTGATACCGGCGGAACATTTACCGATGTGGTCCTGGTTGACGAATCGAGCGGCGAGATGTTGGTTGCTAAAGTTGCGACTGTGCCTTCAGATCCGTCCGTCGGCTGCATGAACGGCATAGAGAAAGCACTGTCTGAGCATGGTATCGATGCGGCTGAAATTGTGTTCTCGGTACATGGCACCACTATTGCGACTAATACGATTATCGAAGGAAAAGGTGCTAAGGCCGGACTCATTACGTGCGCCGGCTTTCGCGACGTGCTTGAAATCGCATACCAAACGCGGCCAACGCTCTATGACATTTTCTATGATAAACCGGTGCCATTAATTCCGCGGTATCTCTGTCAAGGTGTGGGGGAACGAACCGGACCCGATGGGGAAACCATCACACCGCTCGATGAACAATCAGTCCGGTCAGTGGCCAGGTTCTTTGCAGCAGAAGAAGTCGAAGCAGTGGCAGTGGCCCTGCTGCACGCGTACAAGAATCCAAACTCGGAACGACGTGTTGAACAGATTCTTTCCGAAGAATGTCCACAAATTCCGGTCGTTCTCTCGTCGGATATTAGCCCGGAATATCGAGAGTATCCCCGCACCAGCACAACCGTCGTCAATACTGTTTTATTACCCCGCGTAGGCCCCTACATCGCCAACCTCGAAGAAAAGCTCCATCTACGGGGCATTAACAGTGGTCTTCACCTGATGAGTTCTTCAGGCGGGATCATCGCCGCCAACGTTGCCAAACGACAACCCGTTCAGATGGTCGAATCGGGGCCCGCGGCGGGGGTTATCGGCGCTGCATTCGTTGCAGCGCGATCTGGGTATAGCAATTTACTTGCGCTTGATATTGGCGGTACCACTGCGAAACTTGCAGTGGTCAACGACGGACAGCCACAAATCGCCGAACAATTCGAAGTCGGTTCGAGCGCGGTCGCCAATGTAACCGCGCAGCGAGGCCAGGGGTACCCTGTGCTTACCCCTGTTATCAGCCTAGTTGAAATCGGTGCCGGCGGCGGATCCATAGCCCACCTAGACCCTGGCGGTGCGTTAACTGTCGGGCCACAGAGTGCGGGTGCCGATCCGGGTCCCGCCTGCTATGGGCTTGGCGGAGATCAACCAACACTGACAGACGCAAACCTTGTATTAGGAAGAATCAACCCCGATTTTTTCCTTGGAGGCGAAACCGCGCTGGATGTTAGCTTGTCGGAGCAGGCCATCATTAAATATGCGGCGGAACCCTCGGGACTTGAACTCCTAGAGGCGGCAAACGCGATTATCGATATCGCCAACGCCAAAATGGTCAGCGCTCTGTACTTTATCTCGGTTGAACAAGGCATCGATCCCAGAGATTACGTCATGGTACCGTCAGGTGGCGCCGGACCCATGCAGGCGGTCGCGATTGCGAAAGCTCTGGGAGTCAGCAAAGTGCTAATTCCCCCAACACCTGGCCTTAATTCTGCAGTGGGTATGTTGGCGACTGATCTCAAGCACGAAGTGGTAAGAACCCAAATGCAGGCGACTGCAGATGTAAATCCCACACAGTTAGCTGAAATCTATGAGGAACTCGAAGGATCAACTCGTAACCTTTTAAAAGAGCAAGATGTGCAAGAGGAAGACATCACGATCATTCGTGAGGCGGGAATGTGCTACGTGGGTCAGTCTTTTCAGCTACGAGTTGATGTGCCGAGCGTAATCGACACAGACACCGGAAGCCAATTGGAGAAAGCATTTCATCAACGCCACGCTGAAAGTTATGGTTTTGATAATGAAGAGGAGCCCACACAACTCGTTAACCTGCGAGTAGTCGGCATCGGAAAAGTTGACCGGCCTGTACTTAAACAACTAGACCATGCGATCGGCCCCGCTAAACGCGCGATCAAAGGGAAGCGGAAAGTTTATTTTTCGGAGGCAAAGGGCCTCATCGAAGTCGATCTCTATGATCGTTCACTATTGATGTCTGGCGACCGCTTTACAGGACCCGCAATCATCGAACAGATGGATACAACAATTGTCGTGCCACCAGAAGTTGAGGTCGAGGCCGAACAATCTGGCAACCTCGTTATTCATATCAACCATACGTAAAACTCCCGATATCAGAGATTTAAACTATGACAATCGCGAACACGAATACTGGTCGAACAAGTATGGATCCAGTCACCTTCGAGGTCGTACGGAACGCTGTCATCAATATGACTGAAGAAATGGCGGTCACCGTCAGGCGCGCCGCGTTTTCCACTAACATAAAGACGCGAGCCGACTTCTCATGCGCATTCTTTGATGCGAAGCTTCGATGTATTGCGCAATCATTTGCGCAACCGGCTCACCTGGTCGCGATGTCGACTATTACTCCCGTTTCGATAGAAGAATTTGGCGCCTCCAACCTCAACGCAGGGGATGCGATCATTGTCAATGATCCCCACCGCGGGGCCAGCCATCTAAACGACATTACGATCATTAGCCCAGTTGAAGTCGAAGGTAAAAGATTGGGCTATGTTGCCAACATGGCCCACCACGTCGACGTCGGTGGGTCGTCGCCGGCAAGTCTAGGAGTGAACAAGGAGCTCTGCCAGGAAGGGATTATTTTGCCCCCCACCAGAATTGCTCAGCAGGGAGAAATTGACTCCAATGTAATTAAATTAATCCTATCGAATATTCGGGCCCCTCGAGAAACCAACGGGGATCTGCGGGCTCAACTATCGGCTAACGTTGTGGGCACCAGGCGCCTCACCGCGCTAGTAGAAAAATACAGTGGTTCGCTGTTGGAAGACTTTTTCGATGAACTAATCGACTATACGGATCGCTGGACAGAACGCGCTATACGGGCGCTTCCAGAAGGCACCTACGAAGGTGAAGGCTTTCGAGATGACGATGGTTTCTCAGATGAGCCGGTGAGGCTCAACATGAAAGTCACAATCAAAGACGGTCATGTACACCTTGACCCATCAGGCTCATCACAACAACGGCTGAGCCCGATCAACTGTGTACGACCCATGGCAAAATGTGCAATCGCTTACGTTGCACGCTGTTTAGTAGACGACGGAATCCCGGTCAACGACGGCTTCCTGAACCGTATCCATGTTGACGGGCCGGACGGACTCGTGTGCACGGCCATGAGACCTGCGGCTGTTGTCGGCGGCTGGGAATTGGTTTCGCGCATGGTCGAGGTAATTTTTCGATCGCTGCACCCAGTGATGCCCGATCGTATTCCAGCCGCCGGCAAAGGCTGCATCGTTAACATCGGCTTTGGTGGACCTGACCCCCGAAAGGGAGAGTATTACTGCTATATGGAGACCATTGCCGGCGGCAATGGTGCTCGCCCGACGAAAGACGGCCCTGATGGCGTCCAAACAAATATCCAGAACACTGAAAACGCACCAATAGAGGAGGTTGAGCTGCACTATCCCATTCGCGTAAAACGGTACGAACTCATTACCGACAGCTGCGGGCCAGGGCGTTACCGCGGCGGAATGGCGATTCGGCGTGACTTCGAATTTCCTTATGCAGAATGTTCCTGGACTGTGCTTTCAGATGGACGAAAATTTGCCCCTTGGGGTTTAATGGGTGGGTTCGAAGGATCGTGTGCCAAATTCATCTTTGATCCTGAAGGTGAACATCGTGATCTTCCCTCTAAATGCACTATCGAAGTTCCTAAAGGCGGCTGCGTGCGTGTCGAGACGGCTGGCGCAGGCGGCTTCGGCGAGCCAAAGAATCGAGACAAAGATGCCGTACTGCGAGATTTACGAGACGAAAAAATCAGTGACGACGTAGCAAACAATGTTTATGGGCTGAGCAGCTAACTGCGATCAATTTGCACTATAGACAACGCTACCACCGACCAAAACTTTACTTAAATGTTGTTCAAGATTTTCAAGCGTATCGAGGACTTCAAGCGGATCCTGATCAAGTAATAGCACATCGGCAAAAGCACCGGGTGCCAAGGTACCAACCTGCCCTTCCATGTTTAGCAAGCGTGCCGCATCGCTGGTAGCCGATCTAAGTGCGTTTGCGATACCAACTACTTCGCGGCGGAGTGCAAATTCATGTAACTGCCACTTCTGCATCTCGCCAAGCAAATCGGTTCCATAGGCAATCGACACACCTGAGTTGTGTGCCAATTCAAGCGCCTCTAGACCCCGATCAAGTGTATCTCCAATTTTTGCCACCATACTCGGATGTAGACCGGCTGCGAGCCCCTCTTTGGGTAAAGCAAAATACGTCGCGAGCGTTGGAACAAAATACGCCTCATGTTGTTTAAACAAGTCGCAACTCGACTGATCGAGATAATTTCCGTGTTCAATCGATCGAATCCCAGCTTCTAGTGCGCGGTTGATGGCCCGGGCTGTATACGCGTGTGCCATTACGTAAATGTTTGCGGCTTCAGCCTCCTCCACAGACGCACGCAGTTCCTCCATACTGAACTGCGTGCTATCCAAGCGATCCGTCGTCGACGACACCCCGCCGGATGCCATGATCTTGATGTGAGTTGCACCCTTACGAATTTCGTCCCGGCAGGCGGTTCTTACGGCGGCGACCCCATCAGCGATGCGTCCCAAACCCGCTGCACAATGGCAGACATCATGCACCACATCGCCTGGTTCGCGCATATCCCCATGACCTCCAGTCTGCGAGATGGCCTGGCCACAATACCGCAAGCGCGGTCCGACAGCATGACCTTGCTGAATGGCTTGCGCGAGTCCCCAATCGGCACCGCCCGCATCGCGGACAGTCGTAAAACCTCGCCGAATCATGGCGGACAAGATTGTTAGCGCTCGCACCGTGGTATATGCCGGCGACCAGCGTCGAAGTGCCGGAAAATCCGCAGTGGCAGCCGTTACATGGACGTGACAGTCGATTAACCCTGGGATGACCGTCTTTCCGCGCCCGTCAATTCGAATGTCCGCGTTGTTGCCTGGAGAAGACGAGACTTCTCGGATCACCCCATCCTCGATCACCAAATGCCCTTCAACCCTAGCTTCGGTCGCCGGTTCCAGTAAGACAACGTTATCAATACTTACTCGCATATATACTCACTCTGCATCAGGCTCTATGGACTAACGCCACTCTAACTCATGGTACTCATGCTGTTTTATTGGTAGTAGTCACAACTCAGATGGGCAACGTTCATCCCTCTAAATATAGACCCCTACTTAGCTGGTCGTTTCATCCATGTAGTACTTGTTCGTCCCGTCACGCTGCAACTGGAAAATAGATGACACTTTGGGTGGCAGCGGTTGGGGTATGCGCACGGGCACATCAACGAGTCGTGGAACATCGGACTGTTTTCCAATCACCATGCGCTCATTCATGCTGTCCCAACTCTCAAAAACAGCTGAACAACCGGCAAGCGGCCAAGCGTCTGCCGCCATTACCTCGTAGAGAACAAAACGTCGTGGATCACCCGACAAGTTTGCTTTGGACGCGTGCAGTAGACGAACGTGGTGAAAGGTTACGGTCCCAGCCTTACCGGTAACGGTGTCTGAAACATTGGGTAAGTCTTTGGCAACATCCGCACCCACTGCGCCACAGAAGAAGCCGTCTGACATATGATCATAAACGGGACCTCGATGTGTCCCCGGAGCGAAAAGCACAGACCCATTGTCCTCAGTCATATCATCAATCATGATCCCAACAGCCAACACGTCATCGTTGGTGTGCGGATAAAACGCCCAATCCTGATGCCACTCAACCGGCGCACTGCCCTCTTTGCCTTTCAGATTCAGCTTACTGTTCTGTAACCTAATATCCGGCCCAAGTAACGCATGTAAAACATCGGTAATCTCTTTACGTCGAATCAACGCATCAAAACAAGGCTCAAACGTGTGGGGAGACTTAATCCGTTCAATACGCGATTGCTTTGTCTCTAAATCATCCAGAATTTCATAGACTTCATCTGATGCGGTCAGCGCGGCACCCGCATTAACTATTTTGTCAGTGATATTTTGCAACTCTTCAACAACGCTCATGGGTAACAAATTGTCACAAATCACATAACCCTTTTCTTTATAAGTTTTACTAATTTTACTCATTGCATCCATGAGTCACACCTCCGTTAGGTCTTCTTATTCGCGCAAGAGCTTAAATTGTGACCACTTTGTTACCGCGGTTCTTGTTTGTCAATCGCAACAACAATCCCATGACAATCTTACCGTTTATTTCACATTGTATTTACGCATACATTGTTATTAATAAAAGCATAAAAAACTTGAATCAACACTCAAAACTAGAACGGTTAGGCTAACCATAGATAAATCTTGATAAGTCTATTTCTTGGATGACTATTACTATTAAAGATGTCGCCGCAGCCGCCGGAGTCGGTGTAGGCACCGTATCGCGCGTCTTAACGGGCTCGACGAGTGTCTCAAAACAAACACGCCAACGAGTCGAAGAAGAGGTCCAGCGACTCCACTACGTGCCGAACAATCTGGCTGGTGCGCTGTCGTCTCGGCGCAGCGGAATAGTAGCCATTATCGTTCCAACTTTAGAGCAGTCCATCTTTGCAGATACGGTCGACGGTGCAGAAAGTGAACTTAACGCTCGTAATTTGCAAGTACTGGTTGGACAAACTAAGTATGATATGGAGCGAGAAGCCGAGCTGGTGAAAGCCTTCCTAAAGCTTCGACCCGAAGGTTTAATTTTGACGGGCAGCAATCACCTCCCTATCGTATACGACTTACTCAAAGCAGCCGATATACCGGTAGCACAATGCTGGGGACGAGAGGAAACCCCCATTGGCATCTCCGTGGGTTTTGACAATCAGGCAGCCGCCCGAGACATTGTCACCCACCTGATAAACCGAGGACGCCGACGCATTGCGATGCTTTGCGCACCCCGTTACTTCGATAACCGCTTAGAACAGCGTATTCATGGTTATGAAGAAGCTATGAAATCTCATGGTCTAGAAACAAATCTTCACGACAGCATAGAAGGGTCATCTACCTATTCTGGCTTTCACCAGTCTGGCAAAGTCCTAGACGACATACTTCAGCAACAACCCGATACAGATGCCATTTTCTGTTCCGATGACTTCAACGCTGTCGGCGCATTGTTTCGATGTCAGCAACGGGGTATCTGGGTTCCAAACCAACTCTCCATCGCAGGGTTTGTTGACCTGCCCATCGCATCTGGAATCACGCCAGCAGTAACCACTGTCCGCGTCCCTCGATGGGAAATTGGTGCAACTGCTGCGCGTAATCTAGCGGCAATGGCCAATGGTGAAATAATCCCAGAGAAGATCATCGATCTTGGATATCAAATCATCGTTCGAGAAACCACATAGGGTTTGTGCTTGAATAACCATTTAGCGTATTTATATCGGCTTGATGGCCTTAGGTGATCGGATTAACAAGCACTCTGGAAGCATCTACGGGTTGAACGTCCAGTAACCGCTAAATGGAATCGTTTCCGTAGCCATTTCTAGCGCGGAAACGTTTCCATTACATCAATTTGTTAAAAAGATGGCGACATAGGGTCCATACCGTTGCCACTTTTAGATCCGTCATAGACCGGCTACCGTCGACTAAATACCCTACGGAGTTTCTGTTCATTTCCGTTGTTTCATATTTGGAATCGCTTCCAGATTCCATTATGCTGGTGCAGTTCCCATGAGGAATGATCATGCAGGCAAAGTGCCGGCACGATTTACGTGTGTTTCAGGCCTTTAGGAGGCTAGAGGCATAAAGGACCATATCAGTGGATCAGGAGGACAGATGTATGAAATTTAGTAAACGCCTATCAATCTTATTGTCTGCCGCAGTCTTAACAGCTGGACTGCAGTCGGTCGCTAAGGCCGATAAGTGGACCGTTCAAACGTCAATGCCTGCGGGTTCGTTTATCTTTAAGCACCTTGACAGTTGGACACCAAAGCTCAAGACACTGACCGAAGGTCGGATTGACATCCAGCTTGTCGGTGGTGGTGCGGTGGTTCCGCATACACAAACTATTGATGCTGTGGGTCAGGATATCTTGCAGGGTGATTACACGGCAACGGTTTACTTTGGTGGTCGTGATAAAGCCTTTGCTGTGCTCGGCGATCTTATCGCTGCCTATGACAATGTCTGGCAACAGTTCGCCTACTGCTATCAGGGCGGTGGCCTGGCGATGTTCCAGAAGGTATTTGACAAATATACCGACAGCACGGTCAAAGTGGTCGGGTGCTCACCTTACGCTCGTGAATCTTTCACCTCCACGATTCCCATCAAGAGTGTCGCAGACCTCAAGGGCGTCAAGCTTCGTAGCCCGGAAGGCTTAGCGGCTGAAGTGTTCAAACGTGCCGGTGCGAACCCCGTCGGGCTGCCAGCATCGGAAGTAATTACCTCCCTGCAAAAGGGCGTAATTCAGGCTGCCGATTATTCATCCTACACAGAAGACAAATCCGTAGGAAATCATGACATCGCCAAGTTCCCGATTTATCCCGGTATTCACTCCATGCCGACGTTACAGCTAACAGTGAATCAAGCACGTTATGACGCGTTGTCCGACGCTGACAAAGTTGCAATTGATCTATGGTATCGGGCACAAGTGGTCGATCTGATGCAGCAACTCGAACTCAGTGATACGGAACTCGTTGCTAAGGACAGAGCAAATAGTGACCTGACCATTATCGATTGGTCACAGGCCGAACGTGACAAACTGAGAAAAATCGCCGAAGGTGCGTGGGCAGACTACGCTGCCAGTAGTCCGCTGGCTAAAGAAGCCTTTGAGAGTGTTCAGGCGTTTCTCAAACGACGCGGCATGCTATAGCGGAAACGTGGTCACATAGCAGGCATGGAACCCGGTCGCGGCTAAGCCTCGGCCGGGTTCTTTAAAGATCAGAGGAAATTTTGGAAGAGTTTCGCATTGGTTCAAAACATTTCCATACTAACCCTAAGAAGACCGAACCGGGATTGAATTGATGAAAGCACTCTTCTCGTATTGGCCCTGGATTTTAATCGGTATTGCCTTTGTGGTAGCGCTGATCAATGCAAAACCAATCCAGAACGCGATCGACTTCTTAGGACGCTCAATCAGCTATTTTTATCTCTTTGCAGTCATCATCTCAACTTGGGAAATCGTACTGCGGTACGGCTTTAATGCGCCGACGCTGTGGGCCCATGAGTTGGTAATCTGTTTCTGTGGCCTCTGCTACCTGCTGTCCGGTGGCATCGTCACACAGGATAGAGCACACATTCGTATCACCGCGCTCTATCAAATTGTTTCGTCACGCATCAAATGGTATCTCGACCTTTTCGCCATGACGCTCGGAGCAGTGTGCATCGGATTGTTGATTCACGCGTCATTACGGCAGACTCGAATGGCCATCATGGTATGGGAAAAAACCGGATCCGCGTGGGATCCACCACTACAGGCGCTGATCAAGCCAGGTATTTCAATTGGAGCGGTACTCGTCTTCATTGCCAACCTGATTCTTTTGATCAATCACCTCAAGAATTACAAGAACCCTGAGCAGAGCTGACACCATGGGCATTGAAACCATCTCACTGATCATCATTGCCACCATGCTATTTCTGATGGCCTGTGGCGTACCTCTGGTGTACACCACGTTGAGCATCGCCATCGCCTGTACGATGTACCATTTCTATGGCGTCTCAGGCGACCCCTTCATGGGTCTGCCTCTAGTAGCGAGCCGCGTCGGCGGCTTTGTTACCGAGTATGTTTTTGTAGCGGTACCTTTGTTTGTCATGATGGCGAGTATCCTTGAGAAGTCAGGCGTGGCGCAGGATCTCTATGACGCCATGTTTCTGATTTCTGGCCGCCTCCGTGGCGGAGTTGCTGTCCAAACGACACTTGTCGCTGTTGTCATGGCGGCCATGACGGGAATTATCGGTGGCGAGATCGTGCTACTCGGTCTACTGGCACTACCGCAAATGATGCGCTTGGGCTACGACCAGAAGCTCGCGACGGGAACCATCTGTGCTGGCGGTTCACTGGGCACATTGATTCCACCTAGCGTGGTGCTGATCGTCTACGGACTGGTAGCAAACGTCTCCATCGGCAAACTCTTCCTCGCTGGCGCTATACCGGGCCTCATGCTGGCCTCGCTATATATTTTCTATATCATTATCCGTTGCTACTTCCAACCGAGTCTTGCACCGTCCGCGGCTGGGTACGCCGACACAATAGACCGAGCGGAAAAGATCCGGCTCATTAAAGGTTTAATTCTTCCGATAGGTGTCATTGTCTGGGTATTGGGCTCTATCTACGGTGGGATTGCATCGGTGACCGAGGCGGCGGCGGTTGGCGTGGTTGGCGCGATTGCTTCAGCAGTCTTTCGAAAAGAATTTAGTTTCCCAATGCTACGAGATGCGCTGTTCCAAACCATGCGCACCGTCGGCATGTTGATCTGGCTCTCTTTCGGCGCCAACGCGCTGGTTGGGATTTACAACATTATGGGCGGCACGGCCTATATGCAGGAGCTATTTACGACTCTCCCGGTAGCGCCGATTGTTGTCATCCTACTGATGATGGGCCTGCTTATCATAATGGGCACGTTCATGGATTGGATCGGTATCTGTCTACTCACGATGCCCATCTTTGTACCAACGATAGTTGCCCTTGGCTATGACCCAGTGTGGTTTGGCATTCTTTTTACGATGAATATGCAGGTGTCTTACCTGAGTCCACCATTTGGTCCTGCTTGTTTCTATTTAAAGACTGTCGCACCACCTGAAATTACACTAAACCAAATCTTCATGGGCATGTGGCCATTTATCGGACTTCAGTTAATTGGATTGGCAGTGGTGCTTATCTATCCTGAAACAGCACTGTGGCTGACGCAATTCATATAACTGTGGAAGCAACAAAAATCGAATATGAGCTAAAGTGCGCCTGAGGTAAGAAACATAACGAGTGTAATTACGGCTATCAGCACGCAACCGGTCGCGAAAGTCCACAAGTCGCGTTTGGTCATTTCATCACCTTAATGTCTGAAGTTGACTGAGTCGCTAGCCTAACGGACCTACGATGGGGATTTCAAGCAACGGCTATCCTTTATCAATACATTTGACGCGACACATAATTAGGACAATACGGAATTAGTATTTTTGATTGGGAAAAGTCGGATGACGAATGATACCGCGCTAAAACAACACTATGACACCCATGGTTACGTAGTTGTCCCATCTTTGTTTGATGCCAGCGAAGTCCAGTTATTGCGCAACACAACTGACCAAATTATCGAGTCAGCACGCGGCAAATCCGAAAGTGACTCGATTCACGACTTGGAAGATTCCCACAATCCAAAGGACGCGCCGAGAGTTCGACGAATCAAAGATCCTGTCCAACAATTTGATACCTACGGCACGCTCGCTCGTAATGAAAAATTACTATCGATTCTGCGCACGCTATTAGGGACAAACGTGCGATTCCACAGTTCTAAGATCAATATCAAGTCAGCAGCGTACGGTGCGGCAGTCGAATGGCATCAGGATTGGGCTTTTTATCCCCATACCAACGATGCTGTTCTAGCGGTAGGCGTAGCATTGGATGATTTAACCGAAGACAACGGCCCTTTGATGGT
>Ga0114933_10002245_pt1 | contig 20308 bp, 24 predicted proteins | sample 4SBtaG_FD_89691 | JGI IMG/M metagenome (GOLD analysis project Ga0114933, IMG submission 89691) | Deep subsurface microbial communities from Kolumbo volcano to uncover new lineages of life (NeLLi) - 4SBTROV12_W25 metaG | ecosystem: Environmental > Aquatic > Marine > Volcanic | place: Kolumbo... | reverse complement strand
TTTCAACCGACAAAACATACATGTATTACTTTACACACACACAAAAAGCAGTGTGGTATAAATAGAAGCAATTATATCAATAAAACACAATGCAAAAAGTATCAAAAACCAAACAAAAAAAAAGGAAGCGCGTATCACCACGCAAGAAGAATGAACCTACTGTCACATTGTTATTACCCGAATCGATTACACGCGAGATTGCATCGTACAACTATCAACAACCTACCATTGACAAACAAGAGAAAGAAATCAAAGAATTGAAGAAGAAACTCGCGGAAGCGGAAGAAGCTGTGCCGGCATTGTTCGCAGCCGTTGGCGATTCATTCACGCACAGGGTTGACCAAGACTTCCTAGCTGATGGAATGCCTGTCGTGGAATACGAAGGTCGCACGGACGAGGGTTGGTTGATATTTCACCACGTTGACGGCGAAGATTTGAACAGAACATACGGCGGTATGCGAGATGCCATTGGAGCGTGGCCAATTGAAGACTATAGGATAAATCTTCCAAATGGTGAAATTGATCTTGATAGGATCAAGCTGCCAATTAACATGGTGTACATGTTTAGAAAAGAGATATTTTACGACGACGAATATATTGATGTTATCGACGACGAAGAAATTATTTTACAGATGAAAAAGGATCGAAGAATTCAAAAAGAAATATATCGACAAAATGGGATAGCTTACCGAGCAGCACACGGTGATGATGAATAGTTCATGTTATATGACGTATAAAAATACAAAATATATTGATATAAATGTACAAGCTACCAACCAAAGGCTACAGCATTTACACCAAATCGAATTGTCCAGCATGTGATGAAGCAAAACAATTGTTGCCAGATGCCACGTTAATTAATTGTGACGAGTATTTACAAGACGCCGACGCGTTTCTCGACTTTATATGGAGCCTGTGCGATAAAGTGTACCCAACGACGTTTCCCATGGTGTTTTTAGACGGAGTATACATAAAAAATTATAAAAATACATTTACATTAGCTGCTGAGTTTTAAGTCGCGTATAACCAATTTTGCAAACGCATCTTTCCCACATCTTGTGGATCTTTCTCAAGAAAAACATGCACGTATTTCACCGGCGGGTTCGCCTCCACGACGAATCGTAAATGCATTTCTGTCCCGGCATCCGCGGTGGATAAATCCAGCCCGCACTGTTCGCGCATGATTCGTATCCATTCGGCACGTGGTATCGAGATTTGATCGAGGTGAAATGGCATCAATACCAAGCGTGTCCGTTGAATGAGCGGCAAGGTGATGCATACGGGCGGAAGCTGGACCCCTTGGACGGATTGACCTTGATCAATCGATTCGAACGGGTTGGGTTGCCGCTTGAGTTTCTTCGTCCGCTTGAGCGACGGGCGCGAGGTACCACGGCGAGATGCACGAGCGGTGGACTGCGCCGACAGCCGTTGCAGCAAATCTCGGACTTCGGTGCGCTGGTCCTCAGTGAGTGGATTGGGCTTCGAGTCGGCCATTTGCATTACGAAAAGAAGACTATATATAATCGCTGTTTTATTAGCAAGACATGAAAAAACAGCAAATGTATTTGTATTTAATTAGCCATAATAAAAAAGATATTAAGACGCATACTTATATTGGTTGCGCGAAAAATTTTGTCCGCAGGCTCAAACAGCATAACGCGGAGTTGGAGGGTGGTCCACGTATCACGCGTCGTGCGTCGGGATCATGGCGTCCCGTGCTCGTTTTGAAATTGGCAGCGGATCGCACATTTAGTTCGAAAATGTTAAAAAGAGAATGGAAATCAAGTTCGAGAGGATTGGAATCACGCATTCGAAAGGGATTTGAGTTGGCACAAAAGTACGAGGTGCCAATGTTTTTGAGCAAGACGTCGCCGCACAAGACGCGGCTGTTGACGATGCTCAATCGGCGGTGGAACGACGCGAATCAAATACATTTAAAACAACAAGAATGGAATAATATAATTAATGGTATGTCAATTTAATTTATTTTTTTTCTAATTTTTAATAATTTACGTATCGGCGCGATCTTCTCCAGCGGACTGTCGCTTTTTCGGACAAGCACGCGCAGCAACGAATGCGGAAAATCAATCTCTACCTCGGTTATAAACGCTTTGAACTTTCGCAAGACAGTATCAATCTTGATAATTTCAAGTTCCTCGATGTTGCTCAGCATCAAGATGTACGCGTTCACGTTTTGTTCCAGCTTTACATTGAACTCGAGCGTGGTGTAGTTCACGAACAGCTTCAGGATACCTTCCACTTGCCGCTTGTCGTTGTCGAGGACTTCTTTCAGGTTGAAGCTGGATGGGAGGTCGATGTACTCGTCCGTCTCGCGCGAACGCTTTTTCTTGCTCAATTTTTTCTTGCCATCTTTCCAACTTTCGACGATCAAATACTTTCGCTGCAAATCGATGTGAATGGATTTGATTCGAGAGTTCATCATCTCTATTTGTCTCACATCGTCGAGCGTGATCAACGGCATCTGCGCGATGATCACCTTGTAGCGCGAAGTGAAGCTGTCGTGGATCGAGACGGAGAGTTCCGCGCGGCCGTTGATGACGCCGATGTACGAGACCAGCTCGGCCACGAATTTCAAATCGGCCGCTTGCAAATTGTTGGCCGGGAGTTTGTTTTTTATTTTTGAAATTTGTCGCTGTGCCGTATCCATAGCAAGTATATACAAGCCACCAACAGCAATATATAGCCAATCGTTTTGAAAGGTATCGCGGACAACGAGATGCTTGGGACGTACGACCGGCGGGTACGGTTTCGCAAGACTTTTTTGCAATCGATGTTGATCCACGAGTTGCTGAGGTCGTTTTGCAAGGTACACTCCATTCCTTTTGCATGCACGACCGATTTCCACGCGTCGAAGAGCGATGCGTCAAACACCTCTAGGTTTTGCGCGCGGAGTTTGAAGCCGTTGCGGTTGTGCATGTAGCCTTTGAACTCGATGTGCAAATCCGGGTTATTGCCTTGGTCTGCGTCGCACAGTTTTTGCCGCAGATTGCGGATAAATTCATCCTCGGTAGCTCGCACGGTAAAGACTTCGCTCGGCATTATTTGTTTGCTATGTACAAACCTTATATACTGGCTAGAAAAATACATCCATCAGCCAGACGCCTTCGACCGATTGCAAAAATTGCTTGACATGGTAGAATTTATTTACACTTTGTATCACAACGTTCTCGATGCCTTGCGGTACGTTCATGACGGCCAGCCACTTGAGCGCGAGCTGGACCGCGATATCGTCGCGCTTAAGCGTCTGTACGAAACATTTGGCAAAGCGGTGCACCTTGCGCCGCTCGTCATCGGACCACCTATCTTTGCCGTCCATGATGCTAAAATCGTGTCGATAGACGTGGCAGATAAAGAGGACGTGCGCGAACGGCAAAATATCGTCGTTCATCGTGACTTCGTCGCCGGTGTTGTCGAGCGATTCGATAAATCGCTGGCCCCAGAACGGCAGCAACGACATGTTGACATCGTTCGTGATATGCTGCAGGTCGTAATTGTGGAATTCTTTCACGATAGTCGCGCGGCACAAGGGGCAGGTCACTTCACCTTCTTCGCCTTCAGCAGCGTGACTGCGGTAGTCTTTCAAGCATCCCATGCAAATGCCGTGGCCGCAAGGATACAGCGTCTGCGGAATAACGTTGCAATCGTAATTTTTTAAACAAACGGGGCAGGCCGGCGTCAGCGTAATTTTATTTTGCATGTGTATATAACAGGAATATCGACGCTTATATAATGCTGACCTACCGTTCCACCAAGCAAGAACCGTTAATTACTGAAATATATTCGTCCGGCAATTTGGACACGTACTGTTCGATGCTAACCATGGATCGATGCAGGCGGTGTGAAACTTATGGTTGTGCACATTGGAGCACGGCAGCGCGCGAAACGATTCGCCCTTCTTTATTTGATTCATGCAAACCGAACACTCGTCGTCCAGCGTCTCGTCGGCTTTGAACTCGGGAATAATGGACATGTCTTGCGGTGCTTGATCAGTGTCTTGCATGGCTGCTTCGATGGCGTCAGCGATATTGATGCGGATGCTAGGTACTTCGTTCAACGCGGCAAGTTCGCGAACAAAGGTATGGCTGCCTGCGACGGCGTTTATAAATTGCGAGTCGAGGCGCGACATGGAACGCGGCAAGGGAACACGAAATCGATCGCGTTGATTGGTATCACGATTAAGTTCGTAAATGCGGACAAATCGAGACATGTTTAAATAGGTTAGATATTTATATTTATACACAAAAGGCACAGCCTTTGAGACATGAGGCAAGGCATTCTTCTTCTTCTTCTTCTTCTTCTTGTTCTTCTTCTTCTTCTTCTTGTTCACCACCGCCGACCGTCATCGTGTTGGATGCGCCGGACGATGATTCTTCAGGTGTGACGTTGCCTACATTGATTGTAACACATTGCCCCATTATTTACAAGAATTTGCAACGCTTTATATACCCTTGCGGGGAGTCTATATACAGAGTTTCGTAAGAATCGTTGCTGGTGGTTTTTGTTGTGGGATTAATGATAGGACTCAGCGTCTTCGATTTGCGACGGGTTTTCGTGCTGGGACTCAGACGTTTTAATAAATTTTCCGGATGAACGACCGAGATTGATAATTTACATCCCATATATTATAGATTTAATATTGTATTTATAATTTTTTTTTCCTCCGCTTGCGCTCCCATCTGCTCTCGATCTTTCCGCCGTGAATGATCCACCGAAAGACGTGTTCACTCGTTCGTAACTTCTTTCGCAATTGAATTGGATGCCTGCAAAGCACGCATCGTGTATGACAGAAGTGAATCAATTGTTTGTGGCACGTTTTGCACCATGAATGGCCGCAGGAATTGGTAAAAATGTGGCATGTATCTTGCAAGCAGATGGGACATTCCATGTGTATATTATACACTGATCGGAAAAAATATACTATAAAATTTTACTTTTTTACCTTTTAATCATGATACAAATTATCATCGGTATCGTTATCGGAATCTATGCTACACAAACCTACGACGTTCCAGATCTGGTTACGCTGTGGAAACAGGCGCAAGCTGCGCTGTCAACGTTTGAAAAGCGGCCTCCAAGGAAATAGTCTCGATGCGTTTGTCGCTAGCCACCAATTTGTAATATACCTGATCGTTCTGCTGCTTCCACGTCGCGTGCATCGACTGAACTTCTTCAGGGCACGCTGCGTCGTGCACCACACGTTCGAGTAATGCAACTCGTTCGCCACAATCGTCATCACTTAATTTTTTGGCCATTTCAAGCAACAAATATGCTTTGTAAGTGATCAATTGTTGCGTATAATCGTGATTCCACAATAGTGACGCTAATTCTTTCAATTGGTAAGCTTTTTTTACCGCAATAAAGTTCGTTTTGAATTTGTACATATTGAAGAATCTGTCCGCGGCAAGTGAAAAGGAAGTAGAAAGGTGGAATCTGTAATTTAAACACGATACCATATCATGTTCGACGAACAGAAGTGAAGCACAGTCTCGCGTAATATCGTTTGATACGCGCAAAGCGTCCAACAGCATACGATTCTTCTCTTTCAAGTCTGTAATACCTTCTAAGCTTTGCAACAACAGCTGTTTCTTCTTCTCTTTTACGTGAATCAATTCAAACATCCAATTTGTCGATTCATGGTTGTTGTGATCAAATGTAGGATGTGTCTGCAATTGAACACGATCATATCTTAATTTCCGAATTAATTTTGACAATCGTTGCAAATAGTTGTCTGTCGTCTGTTGATTCGTATTTTTGTGGAACATACGACGACTTTCCGACAACTTGATCAATTCTTTGGTATGAATATCTGGATGAGTGAGGTGCTTTTCGTAATAAATACTTGTCATATTTTTTTTAAAACAACGGCTGCTTTTATAGGTTACGAGATGATACACGCATCATCTTGTTTCGGGTTTTTTATCTCGATTCCATATTTTTTCGCGATTTTTTCCAACTTGCTGATTCGACTTTCTAATTTTTTCATAGCGAGGATGATTTGGACGCATTTCTCGTCGAGCTGTGTCAATTGCTCGATGAGTTCAGTGTCGTAGTTGAATTTCGACATTTTGTAAGAGAATGATGACAATAAATACTAAATTAATTTTTAGGGTTAATTTTTAATTCATAATGCGTTTTAAGGTGATGGCACACACAGCACAATAGCTGGCATTTCGGGATCTCGTTTTGAAAAAAATGTTGAAATTTTTTCTCGTTATAATACACAATGTCTGATATTTCTATTGACCACTCTTCTGGTTCCAAATGATCGAAATCAAAGGTGCATGCCCTATCAAGCGTAACGACTTTATTGCACGCCTTGTTGTTGCACGCTCCTATTTCCAACTTCTTCTGGTCAATCATCGCACGACGGCGTATGACACGTGGTGGTAATTTCGTTCCTTTTTCTTCCTTGCGTTTCTTGGTAACCATGCGATGGCACGATATGCACAATGGTTGGCATGTTTTTAATTCTTTTTTCATAGCTTCTACGCCGCCGTGACAAGCCCACCAAGTATAATCACTAACGTTATCTACTTTGTTTCCAAGATGATCGGCTTGCATCACTCGATCATCCTTACTTCCACAATCCTTGCATGTCTGCATCTTTTTCCAAAGGATCCAGTACGCGCGACATTGGCCACTCTTGGTAGTTGGATTTTTTACCGATTTTGCTGCTGTATCACGACAACTACGACACCATGCTGTTAATTTGGTACGCCGATTGACCGTCGATTTGAAATCGGATTCTGGTTTTATATGCGAACATTTCTTGCACAGTCTCGATCCTTTTGGGACCTTTATATCCTCCGCCAGACGTTTCCGTTTCTTTTGCCATTCCCTCCTAGACTTTCGGCAAAACTCGCACAATTTGAAGGCGGTATCATGCGTCCGGGAACACTTCTTGGCGCTGCACTTCTTCATTTATACAAAACATCGTTTGCTATTTATACCCCCGTGTTTTTTTTTAAATACCTTAATATATCATACTTAAAATTCAACCGACTACTTTTGAACCGAAATAAAAGATACGCACATATACAACACATACACACAAAACAAAAACAGACATAAATATAAATATACAAATCAAATAAACATGCGATCAACCACGTGGTCTGTTCCTGTTCGTCTTGGCAATGGTTCGTACGGTGAAGTGTACGAGAAGAGAGGCAAAGCGGTGAAAATCACGGATATCGCGAGCGGTAGCTTTGACGTGTTGCAATCGTGCGTACGTGAATTGCATACCTTTTTGCAAATGTCCTCGTCACCATATATTGTGCCGCTTTACGATGCATACTACGAAGCTGGCGAATTCGCGCTTCACATGCAGCTCGCGGATGACGATATGCACGAAATCATGCGCAACTACGACGTATCTTCCGAACGATTAAACGAATGGTTTGTGCAATTAATAAAAGGCATGCACGAAATGCACAAAAAACAAATTTTTCACCGCGACGTCAAACCTCCCAATATCTTGGTCAAAGGTCCACGTGCTATGTATTGCGACTTTGGACTGTCGCGCCAAGCAATGAACAACGTCGAGGCGCTCAACGGCACGGGTTACATTGTAACTAGGTGGTACCGTTCCCCGGAGCTGTTGGAGCATCAGATAAAAACGAAAGATGACCCTATCATCTACACCGCAAATATGGACATTTGGAGCCTTGGAGTTATCCTATTTGAAATGATATTTCAAAAACATTTTTCCAACGGCAAGACAAATGAAAAAACGTTGGAAAAAATCGGGTATCGATTGAACCATTTTCCTGACAAACCCGCCACTGTCTCCGACGCGACCTACGAGTGCATGAAAGGCATGCTGATGCGAGATCCCGCGGAACGGTTCACCACGGCAAAATGTTTGCGCACGTTGAAAGTGATGTCGGCGGAAAAGTATATTGAAGAAATTGAGCATCCGACCACCACCATGAATTTCGCGCCAGATCATCCGGAACCGGACGAGTACGACCACGAGACGTGGATATATCGTCGCAAAGTGTTTTTCAAAGCGTACAAAGACTACCCGACGCTGAAGTCTATCATTGCTTATGCAATTCTGCTGTTTGATCGCGACGACGAGAGCGACTTATCGAAGCGGTATCACATATCAATGCTATACTCTGGACTGGTATACGGCAGCTATTACCACGACGACGTGTGCAAGTCCATGATCGATAAGTGCGCGAATATTTTTGGGAAAAATGAAGCATTCCGACGCTTGTCATCGAAGATGGTAGAAGTACATCGTAAAAAGTTAAGAGAAGTGAGTTTGTGGGAAAAAAAAGAGGTGAAATCGTTTCGAATGTATTTGGACTCGGTGTTGTATACGCCAGAAAAACACAATAAAATTAAAAAATTAAAACAATTTTAAGATACTTTTTTTATACATTTCGTATTTTAATCTGCGAGCGTAATTGGCGCTCTCTTCTTTGCTGTCGTTGTAATATTCTTCAAGTGCTTTTTTGACATCTTCCTCGTACGTATTTTTCGTGCAAAGTGTGTACATGCGAATATCATTCTGCTGACCGATACGTTTCAAGCGGCCGATGGCTTGAATGGCATCTTGGCGCTCCAACAGCGGTTCCATAAACACGATCATACTTCCCTCTTGCAAATTTATGCCACAAGCAGCAGCTTTGGTCGTCAACAAGAACACTTTTAACTGTCCGTTCATAAAGTCCTCGATGTTTTTCTTTCGTTTGCTGCGTGAGATTTTACCGCTGATGCGTCCGGTGGAGACGTTCTGCGCGCGGAGATACCGCTCGAGGCTGTTCAAGACCATCTCGTATTGTGAAAACACAATACAGTTCGTAGCGGTGCGCGTCTTCTCCAAGATCCATTGGAATTTCGGCGGCGTGGACAGTGCGTTGTACGCGTCGCGCAGCGTCACAGGAATCTCGTAGGTGGAGCCGAGCGAATTCGTAAAGGTATATTTGTCACCGATGACGGTATTTTCCTCAGGTATCGGAGGCGCCAAGACGCATATTTTGTGTTTGTCCACCGTCGTGCGGCACTGCGGACAGGCGGTCTTGCGCTTTAGGCATTCTTGGAGGCATTGGTTGCAAAAGATATGCAAGCAGGGTGTGATGGTCGGCTCCGTAAATTCGGACAAGCACACGCAGCATACTCCGTCGGATACGTTTTCAAGACTCTTCATTACTTCTTGCTCAAAGGCCGTGTTGTGATTGTTGTCGAGACGTCCGATGAACGATTGCACGCTTATGCGCTGTGCGCCGTTGTTGATCATCGTGGCAAAGTTGTGCATAGGGTACAGCGCTGGATTGGTGCAAATAACCTGCATTTGTACGACCATTCGTCTTAGCCACGATTTGTTGTCGTATAGATTACCAAAATAGTGTCGCTGTACGATATCATGAAAATGCTGGATCAACGCCTGCGTATGCTTGCCGTGCTCCACTTTGACAATTTCGTCTACTGCGACGCGTTTTTTGATTGGGTGAATTCCCATGCTACGAAGCGTAGTTGCGTCCAAGGCAAACACCGCGCGATGCAGCATTTTGCGAAACATCTGGATCATTTTAAATACGTCGTACACATCGAACGGCTGAATTTTTAACATTTGCAGCTGCGTTTGGTAATTTTTTGGATTGCCTTCGAAGGGTGTGGCCGTCACGCACCACCGGTATTTGGCATCTACGGAAATGCAAGCTTGCGCCACTCTCGAAGACGACGATTTCACAGTATGCGACTCGTCAAACACCACACGGTCGTATGCTTTCACGGTCACGGACCGGCTCAGCGTGTTGTAGGTCGTCAGCACGACTTGTCCCGTGTCTGTCTTCTTCGTCCCATAAAATTCCGTCACGCGAAGTTCCGGGGCAAAGCGCTTCAGTTCGGATTTCCATTGATCGATGATGGAAAGGGGAAGCACAATCAACGTGCATCCACCTTGGCGCCGCAGCAGCTCAATCATCACGATGGTTTTGCCCCATCCCGTGTGAAGCGCAAGAATGCCGCCGTTGGAGACCGCGGTGTTCGCATGACAAAACCCGGTGATGCTATTGTAGTCCATACTGGCGCCTTTTTTGACGTAGATGTGCGACAACGGATTGACGTTCGCCTCTTCTTTACTCATCTCGTCTACCAGCCAAGTTTGGTACTTCAACAGCGAACCGATGCGCTTGTGGTTGTCGTTATAGGCTTCAAAATCCGATACCATTTTTGTCGTGCGGCGGCCTCGAATGTGGTCCATGGTCAATCTATTCAAGTTCTCATTGCTTGTTGGTGTTGGTTCTAACCCTTGGCAATGCATGAATGGTTCGAGGTAATTGCACGTGTACGAATTGACCACCGCGGCGTCGCTACCGCGGCACCCACACGCTTGCGTGGTCAACATTTTGTTGAAACTAACCTTGACGGACAAGAAATAACGATTGTCCGTGCACGTCCAATCGAGCATGTCGATGCCAAACGACGACATACGATGCTGTTGCCGTTCAAACTGCAGCGCATTGCGCATGTCATGGGAACGTCTGCCGGAACGCATATGTTCCATTTCGCGAAACAACCGTTCTAAATCCTCGCCTTCTAAATACTGCGCTTTCTTTCTCAACACGGCTTGATGAAGCGTGAATATGTGTGCTTTGGTTTGTAAATACCCGCGCGCTTGCGATTTGTACGCACATGGCCCAATCAAATTGTACGCGATGCATTTTAACTCCTCAATGGTGTTGCTATAAAAGTGTGTTGAGTGCGACATGGCGTAGAGTACCAAGGGATCTTTTGTCGCGCACCAGTATTCGTACACCTTTACAAATTCACGCGAACCGTAGCCAAACATGCGATGAGATATTTCCATCATGATGGTTTTTGTGTACGCATCGTCTTCTGGATGGTATGCATGATCGTTGCGAAAGTTGCTGACCGTGTTCTCGTCCAGCTGAATGTCCTGTTTGTCCACCCATTTTACATCAAACGTCTGTTGTCGGATATTATGATTGTATCCGTTATTGTTAAAGCAACAATATTTCTGATATTTTCTATCGACTTCGCCAATGAAATAGCCTTGCGTGCCGATGGTGCAGTTGGCGCCAATGTAGCGATCGTTTAATTCCACTTCCAACGAAAACCAATCGTGATGAACGTCGAACGGAATACCAAAGGCAAACGAGAAAGGATTGCTACTAATGATAGGCTCAAGCGTCGCGCTATTGCAGTTGACGGTCACGCATATGCGAGAACAGAGTGGTTGAATCATCACACGGTCGTCCAAAAGTCCGACGACGATGCATTTCAACACACACTTGTCATGATATTCCTCTACTTGCAGATTTCGATACCACAACAATTGGTGTTTTTTGATATTGGAGCGCCATGCCACATCGAGTTCTTCGGGAACTTTGCACACTTGTGGCTCCAATCCATTCCAATCAATTTGTATACGTTTTATTCCACCAAGGGTGTTGGTCGATGTTGGAATGTTAAATAAAACCGATTGGCTTAACGCCGGGAATAATACGAAATTGTTATCAATGCGAATGCTTAAATTGTCATCACGGCACACTTGACGCTTGACAATACCAAAATACCAATTGCCATGCTCTTTGTACAGCACCTTCTCGTTTTGCTTGAACGGAAGAATGATAGATTGTTTTTTTCGCTTTGCTGGGCGGTCGGTTGGTTCACTTCGTCTGGTTGTCATGTTTGTTTTATTGTAATGCAAGACTTGCTTTTATATGTCTATTTTCTTTGTGTATGTGTATGTGTGTATATATAGTCGGTTGAAATTGGTATAGTCGGTTGAAAAACCCTATTTGTAACACTTAGATTCCCGCCAACAGCGTCAGTTGCTACAATCTAAACCGACAAAATCATCCGACATATATACACACGGACATCCAACAATATACATATAAATATAAATACAAGATGCGTCCGCACAAAAAGCAAAAACTCTCAGACCCCGTCTATCAGTTCGTTCGGTTGCAAGATGGCGAGCATTTGTTGAAACAAGTCGAGACGCCGGCGCCACTTGCAACATTTGAAATGGACATACGGACACGTCGCAAAGGCAATTGTATACAATTTCAACCCAATGTAACCCCAGACGATCTGCTGTATTGCGTGTACAAAGTAATTTGCTCGCAAAAAATACATGCCAATAAAATGACCGACGTGTGCCATTTACCCATACCAACGCTGCAGCCCACGCTGCTCAAGATGATCTTCTCTGACCACGCCGGCATGTTCGTCGAGAGCTTTTTGAAGTTTACGTCGTTGATGCCGCAGAAAAAAGGCTGGATTACCAAGTCGTGGAACATGTTGTTTTGGGAAGCGAAGGTGTTGAAAAAGCGGTTGGTCGAGTTGTTCGCCTTTCTCCATCGCCATTTACAAGCGTGGAAACCGACGCCAGAGTGCATTGTCGTCGGGGTTGTGTCGTTTATGCGAGCGCTCGGCACTAGATCAAACGCGGCGTTTTACATCCCTCGCGGCTACGACGCGTTTAAGCAGGGAAAAATACAGCTGGTCAGCTGTGGAAAAAACTTCGTGTATGTAAATATGACCGAGGCGCAACTGTTCTACGTCAACATCTTTCGCAACGACGATTTCGAGACGTTTTGCGCGGCGCAGTTTCTTGGAGTGCGCTCGATGCCCGTCGCGCGAAAGTTTTACCGCGAAAAGTTTTATTTCCAGCCTCAGTACGCCGACTTGTACGACATTCGCTACGTCGACGACTCTGTCTCGATGAAGTACAACGGCAGCTATTTGTCGTTTCTACACTTGTTGGATTACTTCATGCTCCTTCCGAGCATGGTGAAGGAGGACAACACCGATATGGTGCACATGCGTGATGGCGCTAAGGGAATAGAAGACCATTTATATCAAAGCGATATATTTCATCGCTTGATAACAATAATCGAAAATGGAAAAGTAGAAGCGATGAAGGTGCGAGTGCCTATCGGGAGAGACGAGGTGGTACATGCGTCGAATATTGTGCCCGTGTTAAAACGGTGAAAAGTGTGAAGTCTCGTGTTAAAACGTTAATTTTTATATAGTTTAGATAAATTTATTGCTCCGAGCTCATCTCGTCTTTCACCATAGGAAATTTATATTCCACCAATAATTCTGCTACCAATTTGTAATCTGCCGCTTTGGTTGGATTGTTGGATTGGAATTTCACTTGCAAGTCGCCGAATTCCGTGTATGGAATTTGCGAGATGACGTTGGAGTACAATTGCGTGATCACGTTGTTGACGATGTCTTTTTGCACTTTGATGTATTCGCCCTCGCGCTGCTTCTCCGTGTCCAAGGACATTCCAAGGAGCTCCCAATTACGATTTATCACCTTAAGTAATATATGGTCGCGTGCCACGTACATGTAGTCTTTGTTTGGGAAGGTCACGATGTTGGACCATAAATTTTCAAGCGTGTAACCGCCGTATTGCTCGATGAAACGGTTGTTTAACAAGTTGGATGGACTGTACACGTCGGTGTCCATGCGCGCTTTCTCGAATGGCAATACGTTGGCTAAGTTTTCAAAGCCGTCCATGGAATTCTCATGCGTGATGCCCATGTCTGTTTTTACTGGTGTGTACAAGTGGCCGCAGTTGTTGACAATTTGTGGCTTGTTCTTGTACAAGTTCATGCTCAAGGTAACTGCATCGTCCACGTTGGAGAAGACCGATTTCATCTTGATGTTGGTCACGATACCGCGTGAAAAATCTAATTTTTTCATGGCGGTTTTGCTCTCGTCATCAAGCTTTTCAATGTCGTACTGTGGCTTGAACAACGCTGCGCCGTTGGTGATACCGACTGCTACGCCCTGTTTCAATTGGTCGCTGTTTCCAGACCAGCTCACTACCACGCGGCGTGAATGGGTGTTTCCGATGCTGCTGTCTTGCGCGGACACTTCTTCGTCGGCTAATAAATTGGAGGTTTGAATTTCCGGGGTTTCTTGTTTTGCTGATGCTGTTTCTGTTTTATTGACTTTACTCATTTTGTTATTTTTTAGGGGCATATATAATATGAATTTGTTGATTTGCCAACCACTCTGGAGTATAAATAATGGCATGCCATCTATGTAAAATGGCAAATGCATGGAAAACCAACAGCATTAGTTTCCACGGAACCAATGTGCTAGAGGAAGGAAAAACCCACGACTTGATGCCCGCGAGGCTGGACGATACGGAGCAGCAGCCAAACGACGCTCCCAAGGAACGCACGATGGCCGACATAAAGCCGCTGCTTCCGCCATGGATTCCCCCAAGCGACGAGGCGTTGAAGTGGGAACATCGGCGAGAAAAAGAATTGTTAAAGCTGCGCGAAAACAGCACCTACCAGTTCGTCATGCTGGTGACCAGCTTCACCAACGAAAAAATGGACAGGTACTGGGTCTCGCCATCGGAGGCGCAGGCGGAGCACAGCGGGGTGAAAGACGTAGGCATGGTCAACGCTCCCGTCTGCAGCCGCCGCGCCGATAGAAACGACGACAGCGTTAAATTTCACAATTATTACGTCGACACGCCGTGGCTCGACGGCATCATCTACTTGTCGCCGGCAATGTACGGCCATATCGAAGAGGCGTTTGTCACCGTGACGCAGACGCACACCCATTTGAGCGACGTCAAGCTGCGTCACTTTGTCAACACGCCGCGGATACGGACGATGTTTGGCAAGCTGGTGGCGCTCTGCATCCGGGCATCCGATTTCTTGTCGCAAAAGCGCTACAACTTGGACAATACCTACCGTCGCATCAATTTGGAACGGATGCGATTGATGAACTATTGGAAGCACGTGCAGATGCGCGACGGCGTGCTGATGTATTTTCACCAGCGGAACGGAACACAAATCACGTACCCGACCAGCGGAAACCCGTTTCAGCTTCGCGGTGGCATCGAGGACGATATGTTCACAGAGAGTATAAAATTAGGAAAGAAACCGAATTATGGATATTAAATTATTTTTTGCACCAACTCTCTAGGCAACGCAAGGTTGTCGCCACTCAAGTATTTTTTCGAAAACAACTGGCGCCAGTGGTTTTTCACTAGCTTGGTGAGGATCTCGTCCGTCGCTGGGAGTTTGACGATGTTTTTCAAGATGTGCGAGTGTACATCCTTCTCTTGCGGTATCTGCGTCGCTTCCGGCGTCAGGAACAAAACTATTTTTGGATCCAATTTGTCGACGATAGGCGTGTTGCTAAAGTAGCCGTTTTCCATGCGGTACGACACGAAATTCTCTTCGCCAAACCAATCTTTGTAGTTTTCGATGGGTTTGCGAAGACAAAACGTGTTGATGATGTTTTTGCCGCTCCACTTGCAGCTGACGTACGCGCGGTGGCGCTGCTCGTCGTTGAACTTGCTGATATCCAAATACTCGCTGCAGCTCATCAAATCCGATTCCATGGCGTTGCCGCGGGACTTTACCATGGCGTATCCCATCAGCGGGCTCACGTGCACCAACGCTTTGGACCCTGCGAGCGGCTTCAACGCGTGGTTGTAAAACAGAAAGCTGTTGTTGGAGCGGTAAAAGACGTTGTAGTGCGCGGACGACACTTGCTTCAAGTTGCCGATCGTGTTTGCGATGGAATCGATAAGCTTAGCCGTGTGTCCTTTCATTGTGTTGCCATCGACGCTCTGCGTGTGCATGTCGTTGTATACCTTACGCATTTTAGCCGACGTGTTGATCCAGTGCGACAAGGTCGTGCTCACGGCAGCATCGTTCGAGGTGTCGATGATGACGAAATCTTTCTCTTTGTAGCCGCCGATTTCGTCGAAGGCGTGCGTCGTGTACAGCGCCGCGGAGCTCGCGCAGTCGCTAATGTCAAAGGAGTTGGTTTTCATGGCTTTTTTCACGTCGCTGCTGGTCGCTTCGTACAACGATCGCGTCTTGTACAGCTGTGGATGTAGCCAAAATTTATCTTTTGCGCCGAGCTCGTAATCGCTCGCTAGCTCGATGACGAATCCTTTGTAAATGTCGTAGCCTTTGATCGCAGATTGCTCCACGTCCAGTCCAAAATTGGAGAGTACTTTGACTCGCAAGACGTCTTTGTTTTCCAACAACGACTCAAATTTTTTCAAATGCGTGGAAATAGCATCTGGGATGGCGTCGGGGTAGCGTAGTTTTAGTTGAGTGATATTCATTTATTTACTATGATATCATTTATTTATACCTAAGTTTTTTAAATCTGTCAAGCATTGTTGCAATAGGTACTCGTCCAACTCGTGTTTATTTTTGTGTTTCTTTTTCTTTTTTTCTTCTTCGGTTTTGCTGTAATCCTTCCACATCTCCTTAACTTTTTCTTGTATATAGTTGTCATCCTTCCCGGTGATGCGCATCGCGGTGGTGATCAGCCGTATATTTTCGTGCACGTTGTCTTGAAAGGCCTCGTACGTCTCTCTGGAAATCTGCTGGTTTTTTTTGACAAAGTTCACGACGGCTTTAACGGTTGCGTTCGGGTTTTTGGCTCGCACCGTTGCATACCACGTCGCCACGTCCGGTACTTTTTCAAGCAAAAAAGGTGGAGTTATGATGTCCTTTGGCATAGTTAATTTATTTTTTTTTTGTATATATACTCGTTACGTAACTACTAAGAAACCAGATGTCATTTATCCAATTGAAGAAACAAAACAATCCACAAGAAACCACCACCCCTGCAATTCAACAATCTACGGTCAACATGCGAATTGACGTCGTTCCCATTCCAACAGAAACGTCGGCGCCAATCACCTCTGAGCACCAACAACAGCAAATCGAAGCGATCGAGAACGTGAAAGCCGCTGGGAAAGATCTATTCACAAACAACGCAACTGTCGTGTCTGAAAATGGCGGAAATCGCTTGTACCAGACGGCCGATTTGTACTCGGAAGCCTTGTCGTTGGAAAAAATGATCCCCATGCTGACTGAAGCAGGCTTGACCTTGCGCCTCAACGCCTTGCGCGATGGGCACAATGCACACAGCACTTGCATGGAGCTGAAAACGGGACAATTGGCCGACTTGATCCAAGAGACCAATGCCGATATTAAAGGAGAGAAATCCACCAGCATCAACATCGGCACGGCGAAAGAGCACGGCAACATGTATGTTGGAGTCAAGATAAAACGCGGCAACCACTATATCCAGAAATTAGACTACGAAGTGAATACCATTCATGATAATAAAATGCATGTAAAATAACTTTAGTTCTTTTGTTTTTTCTCACCGCCTTTTTTACCTTCGTCCGCTTTTCTTTTCGCATTTAAATTCTGACCTCCTCCAGATTGCATTTGCAACACCGGCGACGGCGGACGTTCAAACAGTATCTCGTCAATCGGCGGACCGTTCGACCATTTCGTATTCAAATCTTCGTCCGGCAACGATATGTTCGACAACGCATACTTCGCGTACGTCTGCCAGCTAATGACTCCCTCCTCGTACAACTTGCGAATCGATTCGTTGGACACAAACGGCGTGACTGGAAAATATACCGAAACCGAATGTTTTGCCTTTGCTTCGTGGATATCTTTGATCTTGGAAAAATCGATCTGTTTCTTGATCTGTTTGGCGTTCAAAATGTTGTACACTTGGCTCAAGCACGATCCTAATTTTCGTTTCCACCACATGATGGTATGCTGAAACACTTCGTGCTGGCCTTCCGTATCGTTTTTTTGCCCAAGACCCCCGCTGCCTTCCGCCATGATCATGCTCCGAGGGACGCCGAGGCACGAACACACGTCTTCAATCAACGATTTGTGCAGCGACGACAAGTCACCGCGGCCCGTGTTCTGCGGCGGCGCTTGCATGTGATGACCGTTCGGCAACGGGACTACGTTTTCTAAATTTTTCTGCGATTTCTTCGCGTGGTTCTTGTTCAAGTACTTGTCATATAAATCCAACTGTTGGTTGAGGATGCCGACGTTTGCTTTGTTGCGATCGTACTTCATATCCTCGCGAATTTCTGCGCTGTTGTTGTCGGCGTAATAGTCGTAGTCCACGCCTTCTTTCTGCGCCGTCGTGGTAGATTCTTTGATTTCCGAAAAGACCGTATTTTCTGCGCGCGTCATTTCCATGCTCAACGCGGTCTCGCGCAAGCGTTTTAAAAACAGGAGGCGCGGGATGACCTTGTGCACGATGCTCGTGAACGCTCCGTTCGGGGTCATGCGAAACCCAAAATGGTCAAACACCATCGTGCTAGGCAACTCCTCTTCAACAGCCGTCACGCTCATCACGCGGTAATTGTATTGCGCCGGCTCTATGTTCACCTCGATCTGGTACGTGGTCAAGTTGAGTACTTGCGGAACACCATTCTCCAGCGTCACAGCGACGAATCCATAGCATAGAACGCTGTCTATCACGTCCTTGCAAAACGGAATCCACGTCTCTTCGACTTCCGCTTTCATCTTTGCGTCCATTTTGATGTTTTTCTTCTTACACTCGCCGACGCAAAAAGAGATGCCGTTGTTCAATAGCTGCGTTGTAATCAAATGCGAGCACATGTGAAGAATTGGCGACTGAGTATAACAGTCGTACAAATAGTTCATCGCGGCCGTCGGGATTTTAAACGTACGATTCATCTTTATTATATAAGGCTGTGTCTTATATTTATAGTAGGATGAAGAGGAAGCGGGTCATGGAAAAAGAGGAATCAAAACCGCGGCCTTTTCAAAAACGAGAAGAATTATTAAACGATTGTTTATGTTTATGTTTAAAATACAACTCGACGTTTCAACTCAATTACGGCGATCTCACGCTGTATCGCCACGCAGAAAATATGCTCGACGATAGCCGTGTGTATATCCTCAATCAACAATTAAAGACATGCCTCGAGACGAATCACTTTTGTACATTTGACGAATTGTGTGAAAAATGATTATATAAACGACAAGATGTGAATATATAACATGACGTGCAATTTAACGCTTCTTCAAAGCGGTATTGTTTCGTTCGCGTCAGGTATTGCACTGTTAATTTCCGCCATTTTAACCTTTAATATTTTGGACGTCGTAGAGAAAAAACAAGTCTTTGCGGAACGAAATACCATGCGCAAACAGCTCAAAGAAACTTCAACGCTTCTCCGGAAGCCTCCAACGATGAAGTATCTTGTTTGATAATTTCAACAGGGTGGTCTTCAAACATACTGTTGCCGATCATGTACTTGTTGCCGTTATTATCTTGTATCCACGTATGCAATAGTCCGACACGAATAATTTTGCCTTGAATATCAAGGATCTTGATTTCTTGTGCGTGATAAATACGAGTCGCGTCAAATATCATTCCGTTCATAACCTTTACAAATAATGGTTTTAACGCTACGCCGATGCCTATCGCGAGGCCGGAGACTAAATACAGGGAGACTTCTTTGCCAAAAATATAATAACTGCTGCCGATTATTGCACATATTAATGCAACAAAAGTCATTAATTGCAACGTAAAATTCATCTGGTTCGCGAAGAATCGTACCGAGCACGTCAATAACAACAGCGCTGGTAAAAGAATTGAGATGCCGATCAAGACGTTGTCGATATCCATTGTAACAAAATGTTGTGTCGTATAAGTAGTAAAATTTAACAAAAAAAAATGCAAAATAAATTACACGTGGATTACATACCGAAACTAATTACTAAAAAAAAACAACGAGTATTACGGTTGTTTATTCGACGGTTTTATACGCCGTACGTTTTGCTTCTATGGGTTCTGATTGCGTTGGAGCAACACGCCTGTGCTACCATGCGCGTGGTGTTGCCTTGCGTCATTGTTATCAGTTCCATCCATCAAACGTCTTTAAAGTATAAAGAGTATAGAAATACATTGGACTATCTGATGGAAACCAGCGCATACGAAATCGATGTCTTCACCAAATGTTATTTCTTAATTATTGAGTTTATTGTCCAGTGCATTGCATCGGCGTTGTCTTTTTGGTGGCTCGACGACGTTCACAGCTGTGTTGCAATGGATCGATCGCACCAATCCGTTGTATTTGTCGCCTTGTTCGTCGGAGCGTTTGTTGCACACGTTTTGCATCATTTTAAAACGAAAAAGCACACCGAATATTTCGTTCGGAGTTCGTATCGTCACGTCGACGGGGGGGTATAAATAGCCATCGATGTTTTGTATAAATGAAGAAGTGCAACCGGTGTTCCCGGACGCATGTTACCGCCTTCAAACGGTGCGAGTTTTGCAGAAAGTGTATGAATGAATCGAAAAAGAAACGGAAACGAGAGGCGGAGGATATAAAGGTCCCAAAAGGATCGAAACTGTGCAAGTGTTGTTCGCATATAAAACCAGAATCCGATTTCAAATCGACGGTCAATCGGCGTACCAAATTAACAACGTTGTGTCGTAGTTGTC
>Ga0114933_10002242_pt1 | contig 20325 bp, 4 predicted proteins | sample 4SBtaG_FD_89691 | JGI IMG/M metagenome (GOLD analysis project Ga0114933, IMG submission 89691) | Deep subsurface microbial communities from Kolumbo volcano to uncover new lineages of life (NeLLi) - 4SBTROV12_W25 metaG | ecosystem: Environmental > Aquatic > Marine > Volcanic | place: Kolumbo... | reverse complement strand
GAGACCAAGAACGAGTTCGGCGGCAACCTCAGCTTCGACGCGACCGACAACTTTGCGGTCCTCAGCGGCACAGCGCAGGCGTGGCTGACGAAGACCCGTACGATCGGCAACGTGAGCACGGTCGCCGACGCGGAAAAACAGTTCACGGCGAAGATCGAGAACAGCGAGTTGACGCAGTTCAAGGGCCCGATCCAGTGGACTCACGAGAAGTTCAAGGGCCAGGTCAACGTCACATCGTGGCTCACCCACCTCAACCAGCTGACTGGCACCGGCCCAACGGACGTCAAGGCGCCGTTTGCGATCGGCACCCTCACGGGCAGCAACCTGACGGCGCAGCCGGGTAGCAAGCTCACCGGCCACTTCAACAGCGGCCTGTTTAACGGCGTGAGTGGAACCGTGAACTGGAAGTGGCACCAATGGCTGGCGGGAACGGCCTCCATCGACACGCCGTCGCCTTCCATTGATGTCGGACACCTCTCGGGCAACCTGGCCGCGGGCGTCATCGCCCCACACGTTCTCAACAGCAAGATCTCGCTGGCGCCCAGCCCGCTGGGTTCACTGACAGTCAAGCTCACCGACGGTTCGCCTTCGCATTACAAGGGTAAGGTCAACTTCACGTACCGCGACTTCGCCAAGGGCACGGTCAACGTGCAGGGCGAGATGCTCGACTTCAACTCGCTCGCCGGTGACTCGTCGCTGACGGTGTATGCGAACAAGGCGATTTCGGCGCAGAAGGGCATGGTCCTCAACGAAGGCGGCAAGCTGGCCGTCACCGTGCAGGACACCGACATCCGCGACTTCACCGGCCCGGCGAGCTTCACGTTCGGCGAGTGGATGAAGGGCACGGTTCAGGCGGAAGCAGGATCGTCATTTGACCAGGGAATCACCGGTCTCGGCACCGGCACACTGCTCAAGACGCCGACACCACAGGAAGGCAAGAAAGTCCGCATGACCAACGGCGGCACCGCCAAGGTCCAGTTCAACGTCGGGGTCGAGCCCATCGCGTTTGAGTCGGGCAGCGTGCTGAGCTGGAAGTACGACGAAGGCGACTGGCTCGAAGGCGTCATGACGATGTCTCAGCAGCAGCCATTTGGACGAATTACCGGTAACTCGCCGGCGATCGTGATGAACGAAAAGCTGCTCCCCGGCAGCAATCCGGCGCTCTCGCTCCTCCCGAGCGAAGGTCTCACCGTCAAGTTCAACGCCAACACCGTCGCCAACTTCAAGGGCGCGGTCGACGCGCGGCTGGACGAATGGGCGAAGGGCCGGCTGACCATCGATGGCACCGCGGCGCCAAACATCTTCAACGGCTCGCTGGTCGGTCCGCTCGCGGGCATCAAACGCGTCGAGGGGACGCAGCTGTCATTCATCGAAGGCGGCGCGGCGACGATCAAGGTCAACCAGAATCGCGCCACCAAGATCTCCGGCACGATTCCGTTCATGTTCGGCGAGGGCGACTGGCTGCAGGGTATCGCCAACGTTGAAACTCCGAGCGCGCTCCGTTCGATCTCGGCGCCGTTCGACCAGGGCCAGGTGCGCGCGTCCGGCAAGGACTTCGGCGGCGGCTGGAAGCTGCATCCCGGCGGCACCATCAACGGCCAGATCAACAACAACGACATCCAGAAGATCGCGGGCGCGGTCAACTTCGGCTACTCCGAGGCCGGCAAGGAATGGGTCAAGGGCGCCCTGAGCGTCAGCGAGCCCCAGAGTCCCGGCGCGATGAGCGGCGAGTTTGTCGGCGGAATCGCGGCCGAGAAGCTGTCCGGTTCGCTCAAACTCATGCCCGGCGGGGGCCTCACAGGTACCGTCGCGAGCAACGCTGTGACCAAGATCGCCGGCGATATCAACTTCCAGTACGGCGAATGGCTCGAGGGCATCATCAACGTCGAGACGCCCAGCGCGGTCGGGCAACTGTCCGCCAACGGCATCGCCAACGTCATCAAGAAGCACCACGCCCAGGGCAACGCGTACTTCGTCCCCTACGGCAGTCAGACGTTCGATGTGAAAGTCGAAAACGGTCAAGTGACCAAGTTATCGAACGGCGTCACGTTCCAGATCAGCGACTGGATGAAGGGCATCGCCACCACCGGCGACCAGACCCCCAGCAAGATCGTCGGCCACGGACCGGGCGAAATTATTGGCGAAAAGACGTATGGCCTGCCGCAAGGCAAGGTCTACATACACCCGGGCGCGCTGACAAAGGCTGAGGTCACGTCCAACGGCGATGGCCAGTTCTCAGGTCCCGTCCAGGCGGAATACGGCGACCGAGGCAACGCGCGAATTTTGCACGTTGGCATCGGCGGAAACGCGACCGAAGCGACCGCGACGAGCTTCAAGGGAAAGATCGTCGGCGGCTTGATGGACCAGATGGAAAACGGTCCGGAGATGAACCTGACCAGCGGCGGCAACGTCACGGTCGATCTCAGCAATGGTTCCAGCCCCACGATCAGCGGCTCATTCCAGTTCGGCTGGGGCGCGCCGTCCAAGTCGGTCATTGTCGGTACGGTCAACCCGACGCCGATGACCGATATCGGCCAGATGACCGGCCCGATTCCCAAGGCCACGATCGCCAAGGAGCAGAGCAACGACGCCGGGTTCAAGGTGCTCACAGGCGGCAGCGTCTACGGCACGCTCGTCAGCCCGACCGACGTCAAGCTCGAGGGCGGCACCTTCGGCTACCAGTTCAAGGACTTCCTCGAAGGCACGATCACGATCAACGGCACGTTGAACATGAACGAGGGCATCAACGCGGACGGCGGCGCCACAGGCAACTTGACCCGCGACCTGGAGTTCGCGCCCAACTTCAAGCTGCTGCAAGGCAGTGGCGGTGAGTTCTACTTCGAGAACAACAACTTGACGAAGCTGTGGGGCGCCTTTGGGTTCACCATGGGCGAGGAGATCGAGGGCCAGATCCTCATCGAGCAGGGCAACAGCAACCTCGACAACGTCTACGGTTCCGCGCAGGCGCACCTCACCAAGAACATCCCGATCAGCTCTGGTCAGATCACGCTGACCGAAGGCTCGCAGTTCCAGCTCGAGGTTTCGGGCAACCAGTGGTCAGACGTCAGCGGCAACATCGGCTTCACGTACGAAGACGACGTCAAAGGCCACGTCGCCGTACAGCCGGGTTCGACGCTGCACAATCTCACCGGTGAGGCGCAGGCATCGCTGATCAAGCGGCGTCCTGTCGACGGGTCGTCGCTGGTCATCGAACCTGGCGGCTCGCTCACCGCGTTGATGGAGAGCAACACGATCGCCGACGTGCGCGGCAACGTGAACTGGAGCTACGGCGATCTTGGCTGGATCAAGGGCACGATCGAAGCGCAAACCGGCAGCCTCGACCACGTCTCTGGCGCGGTGAAGGGCAGCGTCGCGGTCGAGAAATTCATCGGCGGCGGCAAGGTCCGGATTCGCGAAGGTGGATCTTTCTCAGCCAACTTCGACGGCGCCAAGATGAGCGGCTTCGAGGGCGAGCTCAGCATCGTCTACGACGAGTGGATCGAAGGCACAGCCAAAATCAGCGGCGGCGGGCTCGATAACCTCAACGGCGAGGTCTTCGCGACCACAAAGTTCCGCAAGCAGCTCGGCCAAAACGCGTTCCTCAAGCCCGATGCGGCGCTCATCGCGACGTTCGCCAACAACAAGCTGACCGGTTTCGCCGGTTCGGCGGGCTGGCAATACGAGGAGTGGCTTGACGGCACCGTCGAGATCGACGCGGGCAGCACACTCGAGTCACTGTCGGGCGTGGGCACAGCCTCGATCCGCGAGCGCAAGCAGCTCGGCGCCAAGACGCAGCTGGAGCGCGGCGGCAGCTTCAAGGCGGCGTTCGCAGGCAGCACGTTCAAGGGAATCGGCGGCCAAGTCGGCTTTATCTACGACGAATGGCTCGGCGGCAACATCGAAGTCCCGGCGTACAGCAAGCTCACGTCGCTCGACGGAAAAGCCACGGTTTCGGTGCGCCATAACAAGATCGTCAACGGTGAGTTGGAGCTCCAGGCCGGCGGGTCGCTGAGCACGACGCTCGCGGGCGGCGACATCAAGCAGGTCCAAGGCAGCGTCAACTGGCGGTACGGGACGTGGATCGGCGGTAACGTCACCCTCGATCCCAGCCCCCTTGAAGCGCTCAAAGGCAGCGCGGAAGCGACGATTCTGCAGGACAAACCTGTCGGCGATGGCGGCTTCGTGCTGCGTCCCGGCGGATCCATCTCGATCGGCTTCGACGCCGGTAAGAATATCGCGCAGCAGACCTTCATGGGCGACGTCGCGTGGGCGTACCAGGAGTGGCTCGAGGGCAGCGTCACAGTCGGCGCCGGTGCCTCATTTGACGGCATCCAGGGCGAGGCGACAGCGCGGCTGGCCGACGACAAAGACGTCGGTAATGGCCTCGTGCTCAAGTCCGGCGGCAGCCTCAACGTTGGCGTCAAGAACACGGCTCCCGTCACGTTCGGCGGCGATGTGCTGTGGCACTACGAGGACTGGCTTGCCGGCACGCTCACCGTCAACGACGGCAGCACCCTGACCAACATCAGCGGCGAAGCGACCGCCCACCTGCGCAAGGAAAAGCCGCTCGGGGACGGACAATTCAAGCTCCAGTCCGGCGGCAACGCTGCGCTGAAGTTTGCTGATCGCAAGCCGACGCACGTCAGCGGCAACATCAACTTCGCGTACAAAGATTTTGTGGAAGGCGGCCTGTCCATCGAAGAGGGCAGCACCTTCAAAACGATGACGGGCGAGGGCTCGGCGCGGATCACGTCCGACCAGAACGTCGGCACGCAAGGGTTCAAGGTCCGCGGCGGAACGCAGGCGACGATTCTGTTTGAGAACAACCAGTTCTACGGATTCATCGGCGAACTCCGTTGGGGCTACAAGGACTTCGTCGAAGGCTCGATCGTCGTCGAGAAGACGAAGCTCGAGAACATCAGCGGCGAGGCCAGCGCGACGATCGTCAAGCCGCAAACGCTGCCCGGCGATAAGTTCAAGGTGCTCACTGGCGGCAACGCCAAGGTTACTGTGAAGCAGGGTGCGCTGACCGGTTGGGGCGGCTCGGTCCGCGTCCAGTACGAAGATTGGCTGCAAGGCGCGCTGAAGATCGCGAGCCCGGGACCGCTCAGCTCCATCTCCGGCGACGTGAAGGGCACGCTGCTTATCCCCAAGAAGATCGGCGAGAAGGTCAACATCGAAGAGGGCGCGTACCTGCAGGCGAAGTTCAGTGGGCCGCAGCTCACCAGCTTCTCGGGCAAAGGACGCTTCACGTACGAAGACTTCCTGGTCGGCGCGGCGGTTATCGACGAGTCGAGCACGCTGACGAACATCAACGGCAGCATCCAGGCGCAGCTTCTCAAGGACTACAACCCCGGCGGGGGCAAGTTCACGCTGCGGCAAGGCGGCGGCCTCAAGGCGGAGATCAAGAACAACTCCCTTGGTTCGATCAGCGGGCGCGCGAACTGGAAGTACATGGGCGACAAGGCCAAGGTCGCCGGTTCGATCACCTTGGAGCCCAGCACGCTCAAGAGCATCAACGGCAACGCCAAGGCCCACCTCCTGTCGGAGATCCAGGCGCCCAACGACGTCAAGATCCTCAAGGGCGGCGAGCTCTCCCTCAGCGTTCAAAACAGCAAGCCGGGCAGCTTTGGCGGCCGCGTCAATTGGCAGTACAGCAACTGGCTCAAGGGCAACGTCCAGGTCGCGACCGGCACCGGCTTCGACGGTCCGTACAGCGGCTCCGCAAAGGCGACCATCATCAAGGCGCAGACGCGCGGCAAGGCCAAGTTCCTCAAGGGCGGCCACATGACGCTGGCGTTCGACTCGGCTGCGGGCGTCGAAAACTCGACGTTCACCGGCCGCGTCGGCGTCGACTACAACGATGACGTGCGGGTGCAGGGGTTCATCAACCTCGAGCAGGCGACTCTCAAGCAGCTCAACGGCAGCGCCGAGATGACGCTGATGCGAGGGGCCGATGTCGGCTCATCCGGCGTGAAGATCCTGCGCGGCTCGCGGGTCGATGTGGATTTCGCCAACAACAGCATCACCGGGTTCGACGGCGTCGCGCGGTATCGCTACGACGACTGGCTCGAGGGGGCTATCCAGGTCGATCCGGGCAGTACGTTCAAGTCCGTCTCCGGCGAAGCGACCGGCCGGATGCGCAAGCCGCACACCTTCAACGAGTTCACGGTCGAGCAGGGCAGCGGCGTCAACCTGCGGCTCGACAACAACAAGGTCGGCGCGTTCAGCGGTGTCGTCCTGTTCGGCTACGACAACTTCCTCAACGGCTCGCTCAGCCTCGACGAACGCACGACGAAGGAGAAATTCTTCGGGCATGGCGCGGCGGCGGTGCAGACCGACAAGAAGCTCGACTCCGCGGGCAAGGTCATCCTCAAATCGGGCAGCTCGGCCGGTGTCGAGATCGAAAACAGCAAGCTGACCGGTGTCAGCGGCACGTTGATGGTGTCGTACGAGGACTGGCTCGAGGGCACCATCGCGCTCGCCACGACCCAGAAGCTCGAAAACGTCAGCGGCCCCGCGCAGCTCGTCGTCGTCGACAAGAAGACGTGGAACAAGGTCTCGCTGATGCCCGGCAGCGCGCTGCGGACAAACATCTCCGCGGGCAAGATGTCGGACTTCGACGGAAACGCGACGGTCCAGTACGACGGGACGGTCGAGGGCTCGCTCACCATCGATCCCGGCAGCACAACCGACAACATCAGCGGTGAAGCCGCGGTTTCGCTCATCAAGAGCATCAAGGTCACCGACAAGCTGAAGCTGGTCAAAGGCGGCAACATCAGCGGCCGCTTCGACAAGAAGGGCATCACGGAGCTCGGCGGCACGGTCAAACTGGACTACGACAGCAAATTCCTCGGCATGATCCGCGCCGAATCGGGCAGCTCGTTCGAGTCGATGACCGGCGAAGCGAGCCTGCGCACGACCGCTAAGGTTCCGATGGGCGGCGGCCTCGAGCTGCAGGAAGGCAGCGGCATCCTGGTGAAGTTCGCGGGCAACACCCCAACGCACTACCAGGGCAACATCGACATCACGTACGACGAGTGGCTGCGCGGTGTCCTCAACTTCCAGGCTACCGACCTGCAAAACGTCAGCGGCTTCGGTTCGCTCAGCGTCGAACAGACCCAGCAGCTTGTCGGCCCGCTGTCCATCAACCAGGGCAGCTACGTCAAGGCGAACTTCGAAAAGAGCGCGCTCAAAGACTTCGAAGGCATGCTCGATGTCAGCGTCGACGGCTGGGGTTCCGGTCGCGTCGTGGCGCATCCCGGGTCGACCCGCAAGAACCTCAACGGCTACGGCGAGATCGAGCTTGGCGGACCGAAGGAGCTCGGCTCTGCGGTCACGCTGACCAGCGGCAAGATCGGCGCGACGGTCGAAAAGAGCAGCCTCAAGGGCATCTACGGCGAAGCGCAGGCGACGGTCAACGACTACGGCGAGGGCTGGGTCCGCGTCTACAAGTCCTCAACCCTCGAGCAGTTCGACGGTCAGGCGGGCCTCAAGCTCACCAACCCCATCTCCATCGGCAGCTTCGCGGAGCTGAGCGGCGGCGAGGTGTTGATCAACTTCGAGAAGAACGCGCTGAAGTCATTCGGCGGCTTCGCGGAGATCAACGTCTTTGGCTGGGGCAAGGGCAAGGTGATGATCGAGGCCGGCTCCACGATGGAGTACATCAAGGGCTCGGCATCGCTGACACTCGAGACGCCCAAGAACCTTGCGGGTGGGCAGCTCATTCTCACGCACGGCGAGGTCCAGGCCACGGTCGACGGCCAGTCGCTGTCCGAGATCGGCGGCAAGATCGGCCTGGAGCTCAAGGACGTGGCGCGCGGCGAGGTGTCCGGCACGCTCAACGTGCAGAAAGAAGAGTTCACCGGCCGCGGCAAGGTTTCGCAGATCAAGGAATGGGGCGTTGGCCCGATCAAGATCACCGACGGCGTTCTCGAAGCTTATGTCGAGGCCAATGAGCTACGTACGGCCTATGGCTCGGCCAAGATCGACGCGGGCAAGATCGGCAAGGGCGCCATCAAGGTGAACTACATCCGCGAGGGCGGAAAAGACATCATCTACGGCCAGGCTGAGCTCGAGTTCAAACCGCACGACCGCATCAAGGGCCGCATCAAGGCCGGGCTGTCCAAGGAAGGCAAGATCAGCGGCGAAGGCCGGGCCTGGGTCACGATCAGCAAAGACCCCGAGATCACGGGCGAAGCGGCCATCATCCTGCGCGAAGACGGCGACGTCGTGCTGCAGGGCAAGGTCAACATCCCCGGTCCGTTCTCGCTGTTCGAGCCCGACCCCTACAAGAAGGACATCACGCTCATCGACAAGGGCTTCATGGTCTACACGCCGCCCATCGTGAAGGTGAACGTGGGCGCGGGGCTCGGGATCGAGGCGGGCATCAAGCCGCTCGAGATCAGCAACATCTGCGTGTCCGGCGAAGTGAACCTGATGGAGCCCGAGTACGCGGGCATGTCGGTCACCGGTCACCTGGCGAGCTCGGCCTACTGCGACCTCAACGCCTACGTCGAGGGTTCAGTCAGTGTGTCAGCGGCGGTTGTCGCGGTCGAAGCGGGTCTGCGCGCGGCGTTGAACCTGCACCTCGAGGCGGCGATTTCGGCGGACCCGACCATCACGGTCAACCGCAACGGCCTGACGTTCGATATGCCGGTCTCGGCGGAGCTGTCGGCGGCGCTCAACCTGATCCTGAGCTTCTTCGCGAAGGTTCGTGTCGGGATCGACGTCGGCCTCTTCAGCATCATGAAGACGGTGTGGCGTTACTCCGCGTCTCCCGACCCGCTGCAGCTTGCTCGCATGGCGATCGGTGCGCGCGGCAACGTTCACGCTGGACCAGATGGCTTCAGCGCGACCATGAACCCGGAGTACGAGCCGCCCGACCTGACGATCGAAGGGCTCAAGCGTGCGATCGGACTGTAGCCGCGCCGTGACCGGGAGACCGCAATGGCCACGCAACGGCTTGGCGTATTCGGCCGGGCTGAACTGGGACCACTAACGGGCTTGTAAGAGCGCGGCGACCTCGGGCGCCACGAGCACATCGACCTCGCGCTTGTACTGTTCGAGAAGACGACGGCCTTCCTCTTCGGTGCGCTGCGCGACGAGGCGCTCCCGAACGAATAGCTTCACGTCCTCGAACGCCTTGGCGGTCCCGTCGGTGTCGATATAAGCGTCGGGCCGCTTTTCCCATGCGGCGCGGACGTCGGCATCGGTCACATTCACCCCGCCGCGCTTCTTCAGCAACGCCGCCAGCCCGGCTTCGACATACACCTTGCGCCGATAAGACGTCGGTGAGTGCCCCTCGCGGCCGAGGGTCTTGGCGAACGCGTCATCATTTTGCCGGTTGTCCCGCTGACACTGCACCGCCTTGTTTGTCTCGTCGTCGACGCCCGGGACCTTCTCGGCGGCGAGGGCGCGGATCACCAGGCCGTGATCGATCAGCGTCTCAAGCGAATCAGCGAGCGTCTTGCTTCGATCGGCAGGTTTGTCAGGCAGCCCGTCAGGTGCCCGTCGCAGCAGCTCGAAGCCGAGATCGGTACGCGGAATGGGCTGACCGTCGATGGCCGCGACGATCTCGGGCATCGCAGAGATATACGCCTGGAACCCTTTGCGAACGTCGTCATTTGCCGCGGCGAGGACAGCTGCCGGCGCCAGGGACCGATCCTTGACCTGACACGCCTTGTGTTCGCGGTCGTCGAAAAGACGTGCCCACCAGGTGTGGTCGTGCTTCGCGCCGCCGCCCCCCAACGACACTTTCTCAGGTTTGTCGCCACAGCCTGCCAGCAACGGGACAGCGAGAACCATCACCGCAACGACGCCCGCGATTGGCGCGATGGGCGCGATGGGAGCGAGCGCCGCGGGTCGGCCGATCAACGGATGTAGAAACGACCGGTATTCCAAACGACGCCTTCGTTCTGCGGGCCTTCTTCGCGCGACCGGATCTGGAAATCACTGGCCGCGGTCTTGAGGGTAATCTTGCGCGTGAATGCAGGCGACTTCTGGTTGTTATTCAGCTGCATGTTCGACGTGTTGACCGAGTTGAGCTCGAGCGCCGGCCCCATGCAGAAGCCGCCCTGCCAGATGACGCCGTAGCAGTCGGTGTATGCGTCGTAGGTGTGGCCGCCGCCGGACGTGTAGCCGGTGAGCTGCACGCCGTCGATTTGGATCTCGTTGTAGATCGGCCAGTTGCCGCCCGCCTTGCTGGCGACGCAGAAGTGGTGGTCACCGCCCGCGCCCGCGAAGCCGTCCCAGGTCCGGAACTCGTTGGCCTTGAGGTCGCATTTGCCGTCGGTTGGCGCGAGGTTCTGCATCTTCATCAGGTTGTACGACCACTGGTTGTCGATGAGCATCCAGCCGCCGCCGAACTTCACCATCTCACAGTACGCCTTGTACGCGACGCCGGGGCCCTTGCCGTCGGGATCGAGCCAGCGCGGTCCGGACGACAGCTGCGGGTTGGCCGCCTTGATCTGCTTGCACGAGGTGCCGGGGTTGATGTCGCTGCCCGCCGAGCATTTGCCGCCGTAGCACTGGCCGAGGTCGCCGCAGACCGTCTTATCCGCCTTGCCGACCCATTTGCAGCCCGTCTTCGGGTCGCAGGAATCGCTCGTGCACGGGTTCTTGTCGTCGCAATCGACCGTGGCGCCGCCGCATTTGCCCTTGTTGCAGACATCGTTTTCGGTGCACTTGCTGCCGTCGTCGCACTTGGCGGCGTTGTTGGTGGTGCTGCATCCCTTCTTCTGGTCGCAGAAGTCGTCGGTGCAGACGTTGCCGTCGTTGCAAATCTTGGCGGTGCCTTTGCACGACTTGGCCGCGCAGGTGTCCTTGTCGGTGCACGCGTTGTTGTCGTCGCACGCCTTGGTGTTGGCGTTGAACGCGCAGCCGACGTTGGCCCAGCACACGTCATCGGTGCACGGGTTGTTGTCAGCGCACTTGAGGAACGGGCCGGCTTTGCATTTTCCGCCCGCGCACTTGTCGCCGACCGTGCAGGCGTTGCTGTCGGTGCAGGGGCTGGTATTCGGCGCGTTGACGCAGCCCTTCTTGGGGTCGCACGAGTCGTTGGTGCAGGCGTTGCTGTCGTCGCATTTCTTCGATGCGCCGGCCACGCACGCGCTGTTGCTGCACTTGTCGCCGGTCGTGCACGCGTTGTTGTCGCTGCAGGTCTTCGTATTGGCCTTGGTGTAGCAGCCGATGTTGGACGCGCAGAAGTCGTCGGTGCACGAGTTGCCGTCTTCGCACACGCGCTTGGTGCCGGACTGACACGTGCCGCCGCCGCATTTGTCGCCGGTGGTGCACGCGTCGCCGTCGTTGCAGGCCGCCGCGTTGTTGGTGAACACGCAGCCGACCTTCGCGTCGCATTTGTCGTCGGTGCAGACGTTGTTGTCGTTGCAGACCACCGGCTTGCCGGGTTTGCACGCCTTGTTGACGCAGATGTCGCCGGCGGTGCACTTGCTGCCGTCTTCACATGGGCCGGACTTGGCGGGGAAGACGCAACCGGTCTTGGTGTCGCAGGCGTCCTGGGTGCAGACGTTGCCATCGGTGCACGTGAGCGCCGAACCGCCCTGGCAGGAGCCGCCGTTGCACGTGTCGCCCTGGGTGCACGCGTTGCCGTCGCTGCAGGCGTTGGTGTTGTTGGTGAACACGCAGCCCGACTTCGGGTTGCAGCTGTCCGTCGTGCACGCGTTCTTGTCATCGCAGGTGATGGTCGCGCCGGATTTGCATGAGCCGGATGCGCAGATGTCGCCGGATGTGCACTTGTTGCCGTCGTCGCACTTGTTGGTGTTGGGCGCGTTCACGCAGCCGGTCTTGGCGTTGCACGAATCCGTGGTGCACGGGTTGCTGTCGTTGCAGTTGACCGTCGAGCCGGCGCATTTGCCGCTGCTGCACGTGTCCTTTGCGGTGCAGGCGCTGCCGTCGTCGCAAGGCTGGGTGTTGTTTGTGTTGACGCAGCCAGTCGCGGGGTTGCAGCTGTCGCTGGTACAGGGGTTGGTGTCGGCGCACGGAATGGGCGCTCCCGCTCCGCATTTGCCGCCGCTGCACTTGTCGCCGGCGGTGCACTTGTTGCCGTCGTCGCACGCCGTACCATCCGCGTTGCTGGCGAAACAGCCCTTCGTGGGGTCGCAGCCGTCCTTGGTGCACGGGTTGCCGTCGTTGCAGACAGGCGGGGCTCCCGGGATGCACTTTCCGCCACCGCACTTGTCGCCGACGGTGCACGCGCTGCCGTCGTTGCACGGAACGGTGTTGTTGGTCGACTTGCAGCCGCCGTTCGGGTCGCAGTTCTCGGTCGTGCACGGGTTCTTGTCGTCGCAGGGCGCGGGTTTGCCGGCCGCGCAGATGCCGCCCTTGCAGACGTCGCCGGTCGTGCACTTGCTACCGTCGTCGCACGGCAAGGTATTGTTGCTGAACACGCAGCCGGCCTTGGCGTCACACTTGTCATCGGTGCACGGGTTGTTGTCGTTGCATGTCAACGAGCCGCTCGTGGCGCATTTGCCGCTGCTATCGCACGTATCGCCGGTGGTGCACGCGTTGCCGTCGGTGCAGGTGAGGGACGTGTCGACCTTGGACGAGCAGCCCTTCTTGGCGTCGCACGACGTCGCGAAGCACGCGCCGGGGGATTTGCAGACCTGCGGGCTGTTGAGCGTGCACTTGCCGGCCGAACAGGCGTCCTTGATCGTGCACGCGTTGCCGTCGTCGCAGGGTGTGCCGTTGCTCTTGTTGGCGGTCGAGCAGCCGTTGTTGGCGTCGCAGGTGTTCGCGGTGCAGACGTTGCCGTCGTCGCAGTTGGCCTTGGTGCCTGCCGAGCACTTGCCGCCCACACACTGGTCTTTGACGGTGCACTTGTCGCCATCATCGCAGCCGCCAGAAGCGGCGCTGTAGGCGCAACCGCTCTTCGGGTCACAGCTGTCGGTTGTGCAGACGTTGTTGTCGTCGCACTTGATCCCTGCGCCCGATTTGCAGACGCCACTGGTGCACGCATCGCCGGCCGTGCAGGCGTTGTTGTCGTCACAGGGGCCGCTGCGGTTGGTGAACACGCAGCCCTTCGTCTTGTCGCAGGAATCGGACGTGCACGGGTTGTTGTCGTCGCAGACCTTGCCCTTGCCGGCCTTGCAGGCGCCCTTTTCGCAGGTGTCGCCCACGCTGCAGGCGTCGCCGTCGTCGCACGCGAAGGTGTTCACGGCGTTCACGCAGCCTTTGCCCTTGTCGCACGAATCGGTCGTGCACGGGTTGCTGTCGTCGCAGTTGAGGGTCGCCCCACCGCTGCATTTGCCGCCGGAACATGCGTCCTGGGTGGTGCACGCGTCGCCGTCGTTGCACGGCAGCGTGTTGTTCTTGGGCACGCAGCCGCTGTTGGCGTCGCAGAATTCGGTCGTGCACGGGTTGTTGTCGTCGCACGGCGCGGGTTTGCCGGCGGTACACACACCGCCCTTGCAGACGTCGTCGGTGGTGCATTTGCTGCCGTCGTCGCACTTGGCCGTGTTGTTGGTGTTCTTGCAGCCCGCCTTGGCGTCGCAGGAATCGGTCGTGCACGGGTTGTTGTCGTCGCAGCTGACGGCGCCGCCGCCCTTGCAAACGCCGCCGGAACACTTGTCACCGGAGGTGCAGGCGTTGTTGTCCGAGCACGTGGACGTCGTGTTGGTCGCAACGCAGCCCTTCTTCGGGTCGCAGCTGTCGAGCGTGCACGGCTTGTTGTCGTCGCACAGCTTGGACGCGCCGCCGCTGCAGCCGCCCGCCTTGCAGGTCTCGCCGATCGTGCACGCGTTGGCGTCGTCGCACTTGGCGGTGTTGGCCGTGTGCTTGCAGCCGGTGGCCTTGTCGCAGGTGTCGGTCGTGCAGACGTTGTTGTCGTTGCACTTGAGCGGCGCGCCAGCCTTGCACGCGCCATTGCTGCACGCGTCCTTGTTGGTGCAGGCGTCGCCGTCGTCGCAGGCGCCGAGTCGCGCGGTGAACACGCAGCCCTTGGCCTTGTCGCAGGTGTCGTTGGTGCAGGGGTTGTTGTCGTCGCAGACCTTGCCTTGACCGGATTTGCACGCGCCGCCGCTGCAGGCGTCACCGAGCGTGCACGCGTCGCCATCGTCGCAGCCGCCGCCGCTGTTTTTGTGCGCGCAGCCGCTCTTGGCGTCGCAGCCGTCGGTCGTGCAGGGGTTGGCGTCGTCGCAATTCGGGGCGCCGCCGCCGATGCACTTGCCGCCGGTGCAGACGTCCTTGGTCGTGCACGCGTTGCTGTCGTTGCAGGGCAGGGTGTTGTTCTTGGCCACGCAGCCGGACTTGTCGTCGCAGAACTCGGTGGTGCACGGGTTGCCGTCATCGCATGGCGCCTTCTTGCCGGCCGTGCAAACGCCGCCGGAACACTTGTCGCCGGTCGTACACGCGCTGCCGTCGCTGCAGGCCGCCGTGTTGTTGGTGTGGGTGCAGCCCGATTTCGGATCGCAGCCGTCGTTGGTGCAGGGGTTGTTGTCGTTGCAGTCGACCTTCTTGCCGCCCTTGCAGACGCCGCCGCCGCAGACGTCCCCGGAAGTGCAGGCGTTGCCGTCGGTGCACGGGCTGGTCAGGTTCTTCACTACGCAGCCGCTCTTGGGATCGCAGGAGTCGGCCGTGCACGCCTTTCCGTCATCGCACACCTTCGCCGTGCCGCCACCGCAGCCGCCGGACTTGCAGGATTCGCCGGTCGTGCAGGCGTTGCCGTCATTGCAAGCGCCGCTGTAGGCCGCGTGTTTGCAGCCGCTGACCTTGTCGCAGGTGTCGGTTGTGCACGCGTTCTTGTCGTCGCAGCTGACGCCCTTGCACTTGTCGATACCGCAGCCTGGGATCTTCGTGTGCGAGCACGAGCCGGTCGCCTTGTCGCACGCGTCCTTGGTGCAGGCGTCTCCGTCTTCGCAGTTCTTGCCCGCGCACTTGTCGGTCGTGCAGCCGGGAATCGGGATGTTCGCGCACTTGCCGGTGTTCTTATCGCAGCCATCGGCGGTGCAGGCGTTCTTGTCGTCGCAATCGACGCCCTTGCACTTGTCGACGCCGCAGCCGGGGATCGCCACGTTGCTGCATTTGCCCGTGTTCGGATCGCACGCATCCTTCGTGCACGCGTCGTTATCGTCGCAGGTCACGCCCTTGCACTTGTCGACGCCGCAGCCCGGAATCGCCACGTTCTTGCAGCCTGTAACCGCGTCGCACGAATCGGACGTACATGCGTCTTTGTCGTCGCAATCGGTCGGCTTGCCGCCCTGGCACTTGGTGAACAGGCACGACTCGCCGTCGGTGCACTTGTCGCCGTCTTCGCAGGGCGAGCTGTTGATCTTGTGTTCGCAGGTCTTGTTGTCGACGTCGCACGAGTCGTCGGTGCACGCGTTTGCGTCGTCGCAGATGCCGTTGTCGGTCGCGCCGTCGCAGTCGTCGTCGATCCCGTTGCACTTTTCGGCGGGCGGGTTTTGCAGCTTGCACGGGTCAGCGCAGAACGGCAGGGCGTTGCCACCGGCGTCAAAGCAGATGCCTTCAGCGCAGTCTTCGTCCTTCTCGCACGGGCAGCTCAGCGCCGCCGGCTTGCCGCAAACGGGCGTGACGGGGCCGGCGTCGTCAACTGCGGTGTCGGGCTCGTTGGTGTCCTCTTGCTCGACATCGGGAACGTCCGGATCGGGCGGATCGACCGGCGAATCGCCTTCCTCGCTCACGTCTTCGATGCCGATATCGTCTTCACCGGTGTCCGGCCAGGGTTCGATCGTGTCGACGAGCTCGGGACCCGTGTCTTTCGGGCCGGCGTCGACCGGTCCTGCGTCGATCTGCGCGTCACCGACCACGCCTCCGTCGCCCACGCCGCCATCTTTCGTCGCGGTGCTCGATGAGACGCCGCCCGACGGATCGTCGCTGCAGGCTGCGGCTATGAGCGAAATCGACGCGAACAACGCCAACAACGCCGCCGAACGAGAGCTTAGCGAAACCGTTCCAACGCGAAACCAAACCATGTTCCACCTCCACCAGCCTCAAGCGTATGCATCTCGGCATCGCCTGTCTGTGAACGTGTGGTTGTTTTTCGTGTCGGGATATGGCGAACGCGATCTACGTGGCTGGCATGGTCTTACGGCGGGCAACAAGGCCGATCACCGCGAACATGAGCAGCCAAAGCGCCGAATGGTCACCACCCGTCTGACTCGCCGAGCACGCGCTGCTGGTGCCGCCGGCCGGAGGATTGGCGCCAACCGCGCCGCTGCTCGATCCCGCACCATCACCGCCGGTCACGGCATCAGCGCCACCGCTCGACGAAGACGCGCCCGAAGACGAAGCGCCGCCCGAAGACGATGCACCCGAAGACGATGCACCCGAAGACGATGCCCCGGAAGACGATGCCCCGGAAGACGATGCGCCCGAAGACGATGCGCCCGAAGACGATGCCCCGGAAGACGAAGCGCCCGAAGACGAAGCGCCTGAAGACGAAGCGCCTGAAGACGACGCACCAGAAGACGCGCCGGACGACGAGTTGTTCGGGAACGTGCAGTGGCCGACGTCACCCTTGGCGAGCTCGCAAACCAGGCCGAGCGTGCAGGTGTTGGGCCCAAATGGGTTGCAAGCCCGCGCGCATTTGCCGTCGTGGCAGAACAGCGACTTGCAGAAGGTGTCGTTGCCGCAGGTGTCGCCAAAGCCCTTGGGGCCTTCCGTCGAGCAGATGCCGAGCGGCTTGCCCTCTACGAGCCGGACACAGCCTTTACCGCCCGGGCAGGTCGCTGAGCCCTTGTAGATGCTGCAGGTCTGGGTGCACTTGCCCTTCATGCACTTTTCGCTGACGCACTCGGTGTCGGCGCCACAAGCCTGGCCGTTTTCGACGCAGGAGATCTTCTTGCCGGCGGTGCAGTACTTGTTGCCGCTCTGGAACTTGGTGCATTCGAAGCCGCAGGCGCAGTCGACCGACGCCGCGCACTTGGCCGCGCACACGTACTTGTTGTTGACGCCCACGCAGCTGCCGGACGCGCATTCGGACGGCTTGGCGCATGGGTCACCGCTCTTCTTGTCGCCGAGCGCGAGGCAAACGCCGCCGCCACCCTGGAGCGGGAAGCACGCAAACTTCGGCTTGCACTGGTTGTCGGTCTTGCACGGCTGCGAACACTTGCCACCGCCGGCGCCGCTGATGCAGAGGCCGCTGGCGCACTCGGTCGAGCCTTTGCAGGAGTCGCCGTCCGCCTTCTTGGTCGGGCCCTTGAAGCACCCGCCCTGGCCGCCGCCAATGCCGTAGCACTTGTAACCGGTGGGACATTGCGAGCTGCCTTTGCACGGCTGGCTGCAGATGTATTTGCCGGCGTCGGACACGCATAGGCCACCGGCGCAATCGGCTGACTTCGTGCAACTTTCGCCGAGCTTTTTGTCGCCCCCCTTGAAGCAGCCGCCCTTGCCGCTGGACAGCTTGGCGCACGCGAACCCGACCGGGCAGTCATTGGTCGACTGGCACTGTTTGGTGCACTTGCCGCTGTTGCCACCCGAGCCGACACACAGCAGCGATTGGCACTCGTTGCTGCTGAAGCAGACATCACCGTCGGCCTTCTTGGTCGGGTTGGTGCCGCCGCTGCTCGAACCGCCGCTGCTCGAACCGCCGCTCGATGAGCTGGTCCCGCCGCTGCTCGAGCCACCCGAGCTCGATCCGGCGCTCTTGTTCACGCACGCGCCGTAGCCGGTGCCGGGGAACTTGTCGCACTTCTGGGTCGCCGGGCAGTGGCCGTCCTGGGTGCACGGCTGCTGGCAGACCTTCTTGCCGTCGACGGCGATGCACATCTGGCTCTTGCATTCGTTGTGGCTGCTGCACGCGTCGCCGAGGTTTTTCTTCGCGCCACCGCTACCGCTACCCTTGAGGCACGCGCCCTTGTTGGGGTTGTTCTGATAGGGGAAGCACTTGTACCCGGACGGGCACGAACCGGACGTGTTGGGGTTGCAGTCCTTGCTGCACACCGCCTGGGACCCGGACAGCGGCTGACAGAACAGCGGCTTGTCGCAGTCGTAGTTGGTGTTGCAGTTGTCGCCGAGCTTCTTGCCACCTTGCTGCACAGGCGCGCTGGTGCCGCCGCATGTACCGCCGCCGCACGGGATCTGGCCGGCGTAGTATTCACCCTGGCCGCCCTTCGCGACGACCTTGGGGCAGTCGTTGTTGGTCGCGCATTTCATGCTGCCAGTGGTTGGGTACAGGTAGCAGAGGCCGTCGAGATCGTCTTTCTCCGGCGTGCGCGACTTCATGTGGTTGTCGGCCTTGGGCGCCATCGTCTCGGGGTTGGCGTTGTTGGGGTACAGGTTGTGCTGCAGGCCAAAGAAGTGGCCGATTTCATGGACGAGCACGTTCTTGACGTCGGTCGTGTACGACTTGCCGGACATGCTCCAGGTGTGGAGGTAGCCGTTCATCGCGATGTCGGCTTCGGTGATCGCTCCCGCCTGCGGCCCGGTCGTGAAAAAATAGGGCGACGTCACGCCGAGGACCCACTTGCCGTAGGTCCATTGGCCATTCTCGATCCAGGCCACCTCGTTCTTGCCGTTGGAGTTGTAGCCAACCGCGGTCAGCTTCTTGTTGGTACTGGTGCCGTTATCGACCAGCTTCAACGACGAGCAGGGCGCCTTCCATGCGGCGAACGACGCCTTGGATTCGGCGAGGCACGCGCTGGCGTTCAAATCGGTGGAACAGGCCGGATGCAGCCAAAACGGCACCGACGTCTTGGGCCAGCGAACGACCTTGCCTGTGTTCTTGTGCGTCATCGATACCGAAGAGGCATCCGCGTCCGACGGCGAAAACACGGCCACGCTCGAGATGGCGAACAGCGCGGTGAAGGTTGCGACGACGGCTCGTCCAGCGGCGGACGGCAAGAGTCCGCGCGCCTTTGAGAAAGCCGGAAAAAGAACAGCAAGTTTCGGCATTTGTGCCCCCGGGCCCATCAGGGAGGCGGCAGGGTAGGTGATCGTCTCAACACCGGCAATTGACCCGCGCTCCACGTGGCATTGCACCGATGCAGTATGGCCGTTCATGTCGCGCTCTACACAGGACTTCATCACGCTGCCGCGTCCTCAGCCATGACCTTTGCGCGCCACGCTGCGGCGTCCTAAGTTGGCACAAGGCGGCGGCTGCGGCGACCTTGCCCCTTGTTTCTCTTGGCCATCACAACGTTCGGAGCGCTCCCTTGTTCTTGCCCATCGGCGACACCCCGAACCCGAAATTCACGCCGTGGGTGAACTACGCGTTGCTCGCCGCGAACATCGGCGTGTTCTTGCTGCTGATACCGGAGATGAGCGCCAAGGCCGACGCGTCATCGCCGCTGCTGGCCCAATACATCGACGCGCTGGTATCCGAACGCGGCGTGTCGCTGGATCGGGTGCGGCAGATGTTGGGCACGATCACCGCCTACGACCTCGTTGTCTGGGACCACGGATACCGGCCCATCGCGCCGTCGCTCGTCGACGCGTTGACGGCGATGTTTCTGCACGGGGGCTGGTCGCACCTGCTGGGCAACATGCTCTTTCTGTGGATCTACGGCGACAACGTCGAACACCACCTCGGGCGCTGGCAGTACCTGTTGTTCTACATCGGTGCCGGCGTACTCGCGGCGCTCGGCGACGGGATGCTGCGGCCCGGATCGGCGATCCCCTCGGTCGGCGCATCCGGCGCGATCTCGGGCGTCCTCGGCGCGTACTTCCTGTGGTTTCCGCAAAACCGCGTGCGCGTCTTCGTCTTCCTGTTTCCCTTCATCATGCGCACCGTCGAGATCCCGGCGCGGTGGGTGCTCGGCGCCTACGTGCTCTTCGATAACGTGATGCCGTTGCTGTTCTCGGGCGGCAGCGGCGCCGTTTCGCACGGAGCGCACCTCGGTGGGTTCGCGGCCGGCGTCACGGCGGCCTGGCTCTGGTCACGCGCCCTCGATCGACCCGAGGCCGAGGTGCTCGAGTATCAGCGCTTCGATCAGGCCGTGGATGACCCGGTGGCAGCGTTTCACGAGGCGTTGGGCTCGGGCTGGCTGGATCGGGCGGCGTCGATCTTCTTCAGTTTGCCGCGTGCGACTACCGAAGAGCGCATCAACGGCGACGCCAAGCTGGACCTCGCCAATGGCCTCGAAGCCGATGGCAACCTGCGCGCCTCCTACCGCGTGCTCGAGCGGGTCATGGACGAACATCGGGGTGACCGTGTCGGTGGGGAAGCCCGGACGGCTGCGGGGCGCTTGCTGCTCGCTTTCGGGATGCCCGTCGAAGCGTTCCAGCTGCTCCAACAAGCCGCGCGGATGCCGCTCGACGTGGACACGCGCGCCGAAGCCAATGAACTTGCACGTGAAGCGCGTTCACGACTGCGCGTCGTGCCCGCCGATGGGTGGTTCAGGTAGTCGG
>Ga0114933_10002238_pt1 | contig 20360 bp, 17 predicted proteins | sample 4SBtaG_FD_89691 | JGI IMG/M metagenome (GOLD analysis project Ga0114933, IMG submission 89691) | Deep subsurface microbial communities from Kolumbo volcano to uncover new lineages of life (NeLLi) - 4SBTROV12_W25 metaG | ecosystem: Environmental > Aquatic > Marine > Volcanic | place: Kolumbo... | reverse complement strand
CCGATGTCGTCGAAGACCTTGGCCAGGGTCTGGGGCTTGACCGCCAGGACCAACAGGTCGGCCTCGGCCACGACGGAGCCGTTGTCGGAGGCGGTCCGGATGCCGTACTGGCCTTCGAGGTGGTCGCGGCGCGTCCCGTGCGGGTCGCTGGCGATGACGCGCTCCGGCGGCAGCACGCCCTTGGACAACACGCCGGCGATCATGGTCTCGGCCATGACCCCAGCACCGACGAAGCCGAGTTGCCAGCTCATCGTTCGACGAACCGGGTGATGGAGACGTCGAGGTCATCCAGCTTCACGGGCGGATCCAGCAGCGTCCGGGCCAGCTCGTGCCAGTCGGGTCCGCTCTCGTCCAACAGGCCATCTCCATAGGCGAGGTCCTGGCCCAGGTGGATGTGGCGGTGCATGCCCGCCCGGCCGACGAGCACGATGCCCATCTTCTGGAGCGCCGCGGCGACCCTCGTCCACGCGGGGTGCCAGGAGCCGTGCCAGGCCGGGTCGTAGTCCGAGAGCCGCAGGACCCGCCCTACGCCAGAGGCGCGGGCCAGCCCGATGGACTGCATGCCCGCCACCACCGCATCGACGACCCGCTTGTCGGCGGCCGACCAGAGGGGATCGCCGTCGGCGACAGAGAGGTGGGCGACGGCGTGGCCGGCCAGCGCCTCGCCGCCCGGCACCAGCTCCGGGAGGGTGACCCGGAAGAAGGGCGCCTCGTCGACGACGTGGACCTCGCCCGGCAAATCCCCTCGCCCGTCGATGGGCACGACGACCTGGATCCGGTGGCGGCTCACCAAGCCGCCGATGTCGCTGCGCAGGCCCAGGCTCAGGGCGTCGCCCAGGTACTCCGCCAGCTCGTGCAGGGGCGCCGCGGACCACAGGGTGTCGACCTCGACCGCGCCTTCGTCGGTGAGCACCCGGGACACCCGTCCCTCGCTCAGCTCGATGCCCTCGATGCCGCAGTCGGGCCGGACGGTCGTGCCCTCGAGCATCGCGGCGATGCCGGCCGCGGGGCTGGCTCCGATGCCGACCACGTGGGCGTCTCGAACCAGGCCGTGGTGAAGCCGGGCGAGGTTGACGGTGGCGACCTCGGGATCCCCGAAGCGCTTGTGGCCGTAGGGCCCGTAGAGCAGCTGGTAGGCGCTGCGGCCATAGCGCTGGACGACCCAGTCGCGGTAGCTCCGCTCCTCGTACCCACCGCCGAGCAAGGTGTCCCGGGCCAGGAGCTCCGCGCGGGTCCTGGTCCACTCCAGCAGGGCCCGCCGCGCCTCTCCGCCGGGGAGCATCTCGCGCAGCTGGCGCCGGGAAAAGGGCAGGTCCCACAGCTTGCCGCCGCACCAGAGCCCGCGCGACCAACCCGCCGCGACCGGAGCAGCCCCGGCGTGTCGCGCGATCGACGCCCCGACCCCGCCCACCTCCTCGACGACTCCGCGATCGACGGGGACCTCGGGCCAGGGCAGGCCACCGGCGTGCGCTTCGGCCTCGAGCAGCGTGGCGTCGCCGAGGCAGGCTGCCGCCGCGATCCCCGAAGGGCCTCCGCCGATCACCACCTTGGCCATTTCGCGCACCTCGCCGTCGTCGAGGCCACAGGCTAACCCGGCCCTGATGGAGTACCGGAACCCCAAGCCCACGGTCGACGTCCTGGTGCGCATCGGCGACGGCATCGTCCTGGTCCGCCGGCGGAACGCACCGCGCGGTTGGGCCCTCCCTGGCGGCTTCGTCGACGAAGGCGAGCGCGTCGAGGCGGCCGCTGCCCGCGAGGTCAAGGAGGAGACCGGGCTGGATGTGGTGCTCGATGCCCTGCTCTACGTCTACAGCGATCCTCGCCGGGACCCGCGCAAGCACACGATGAGCGTGGTCTTCACCGGACACGCTTCGGGGAAGCCTCGGGGCGGAGACGACGCGGCGGAGGCTCGCGTGTTCCCGCTGGATGGCGTGCCGGCTTTGTGCTTCGACCACGACCGCATCGTCGAGGACTACCGGCACTTCATCGCTACCGGTGAGCGGCCCGACCCTCAGTCGGAGCTCGGCGCATAGATCGAGAGGGCGGTCCCGCCGTACTCGCGGCGCTTCAAGACCTGGAAGCCGGCGGCCTCGGCGCTGGGTGCGGCGGCGTCCTGCTCGAGCACCAGGCGCCACGCGATCCGTCCTTCCAGCGCCGCCATCAGCTCGATTGGCGAGTCCCCGTACGGAGGGTCCAGGAGCGCCAGGTCCCAGGAACCGGCCGGCAAGGCCTTTGGAACCGCCCCGATGCGCAACGTCATCCGCTCCTCGACGCCCAGGCTGCGCCCCGCCTTCTTTATGAAGGCCGCCGTCTTCCCGTTGCGCTCACAGACCGTGACGGACTGTGCGCCCCGCGACAGGGCCTCGAAGGACAGGAGCCCGCTGCCCCCGTAGGCGTCGAGCACGCGGAGCCCCGACAGGTCCTGGCCCAGCAGACTGAACAGCGCCTCCCGCACGCGCGACGAGGTCGGCCGCACGCCCCGAGGCACGCGCCCCGGCACGACGCGATTCCGCAGCTCTCCTCCGGTGATGCGCACCCGGCTCCTTCACACGTCTTCGGCGGTGGCTTATCGTTCGCGGCGATGGCCGAGAAGGACACCTTCGAGCGCTTCGTCGCCGACGAGGCCGAGAACACCCAGTACGAGTCGCACTACCTGAAGGCGAACTCGCCCGATGGGCAGCGCGCCTTCTGGATCAAGCACACCCTGGTCTGCGAAGGCCCCACCTGGGCCGAGCGCATCTGGGAGATCTGGTTCGTGGCCTTCGAGCGCGGCGGTCGGACCTGGGTCTCCAAGGCCGAGTATCGATGGTCGGAGATGGAGCAGATCCTCGAGGGTCCGAAGCTCGTCGGACCCGGCATCACCTTCGACCCCACACGCAGCCTCGGAAAGCTCGGCGGCATCGAGTGGGAGCTCATCCTGGGCGGCGGCATCGGCCCGATCCGCCACCTCCCGGTCGAGTCGCTGTACCGGGGCGGGTCGAACACCAAGGTGCTCACCCCTGCGGCGAGTCTGCGCTTCGCCGGCGAGATCCGACTGGGCGACGAGGTCTGGGCGGTCGACTCCTGGGTGGGCTGCCGCGGGCACAACTGGGGCGACGACTTCGGCTCCCGCTACGCCTGGATCGCGGCGCACGTCTGGGACGACGGCGCCGAGCGCGCCGTCGAGGGCTTCACAGGGCTCGCTTCGGCGCCGCTGGTCGGGGAGACCCTGGTCAGCCGCGTCGTCGCCAAGGGAGCGGACTGCGACTCCTGGACCCGCCCCGGATCCTGGGCTGGGGACAGCCGCTTCGAGAGCGGTCGGCTGTCCGCAGAGGCCTCGCCTGGCGACTTCGTGAAGCTGCGCTATCGGAGCCCGCTCGGCGAGGACGTCCTCTGCCGCTGCACGAAGTTCGCGGACGTGCGCTTCGGCAGCGCGACGAGCCAGAACGGCGAGCTCGAGGTCGTCGACCGCAGCGTCCCCTGCCCCGCCGACGCCTTGCCGCCTGCGGACTGGAACATGTGGACGGACGGGGTCTTCGAGACCGTCTACTAGGTCTCTGGGAGCCCCGCGCTTCTACGAAGCACGGGTTCCTGGGTCTCAAGGGTCCACGACGAGGTCGGCCTTGTAGGCGATCACGCCGACGTCGCCTGCCAGATCGTGGGCTCCGCTCAAGTAGGCCGAGATGCTCCCGTCGCTCTTGATCGTGCCCTCCCAGGGATCGCTGTAGGCGTCGACGACGACCTTGCCGACGATGTCCGTGCCGCTCTCCTCGGCGGACCATGTGACCTGGAAGTCGCCGCTGCGTCCCTCGTGCTCGAGGTGGCAGGTGCCCGTCAGGTAGAGGTGTCCCTTGTTCGCGACCCCGTGGACCGGGCCCGAGCAGGTCTTGGTCACGCCGAAGCGCTTGGCGGTCACGTCGGCCTCGAACCAGCCGGTCTTGTCGCCGTCGGCGAGGCTGCCCGTGGGGATCCAGCTGCCGCCGCCGCTGCCGTTCACCAGGCCCAGGAACTTGTCCCAGTCCCAGCCGCTGCCCGGATCCGTGTGGCAGCTGGTGCCTCCGCCGGCCGGGTTGGAGCAGCCCGGCACCTCGGAGTGCGCGATGATGTGGCTGCGATCGACAGGGATGCCGTAGCGGTCGCAGATGTCGCGCGTGAGCCGCGCCGACGCCGAGTAGAGCGCCTCCGTGTACCACTTGTCCGGCTCGGCGACGTAGCCCTCGTGCTCGATGCCGATGGAGTTCTGGTTCGTGTCCCAGTGGCCGGCGTGCCAGGCGATGTCTTCCTCGTCCACCGTCTGCGTGATCTCCCCGTCGCCGGAGCGCACGACGTAGTGCGCGCTGCCTCCCGCCGCCGAGTTCTGGAACCAGCTGATGGCGCCGGAGTAGCTGCCCTGGACCGTGTGGATGACGACCTGGTTCACGCTCGTCCGGCTGGCGTTGGTGTAGTTCGAGGACGACGCCGGCACGAACTGGGCGATGAGGGAGCTGCCCGCCATCTCCTTGCGGGTCTGGAGGAAGGGGAAGCTGCGCGCCTGCACGGTGAGGACCTCGTCCCCCTCCTCGACGACGAGCCCCCACGAAAGCAGCGTGTAGACCTGGGCCGCGAAGCCCTCGGCCAACAGCGGGTCGCGCTCGCCCGAGAACTGGGCGACGACCGGGTACCAGTCCTCGTAGGTCAAGAGCTCCGCCCCGGTCACCTCGGCGCGGCTCGCAGCCATCGAGGCCAGCAAAGCCGCGCCACCGCGCACGTTCAGCGTCGTGTCGTGCTCGAGGTCCTCGCTCGAGGCCTGGATGAGCCCGGCGGCTTTATGGATCGAAGGCGTGGACCCGTCGATGCGCAGATCCATCAGGCCGACGCCGCCTTCGCTGCTCACCTCACCCGAGCGCGCATCCAGCCGCGTCAGCGCGTAGCTGGTGGCGACCAGCAGGTCCCGGGGCACCCCCGACTCCGCCGCGGCGTCGTCGAAGAGCATGTTCAGCGAGACCTCGTCGGCGTGGTGGGCGGGGGCGCAGGCGAAGAGTGCGGCGAGGAGCATGCCCGGTGGAACTGCAATCGACGTGCCATGGCCCCTGGTGCGGATCCAGGCCGATTCGATGGGACCTTGCGGTCGCGGCGCGTCAACTTTGTCGCAGATTCAGGTCGCAGTGACGGACCAGACCTCGACCCCGATCCCGGCCCGAAGGAGCCGGTCATGCCAGATGCGCTGGTCGTCGCGCATGGCGTCCGTCGGGCCCTTGACCTCGACGAGGAGGAGTCCCTCGCCGACGGTGGCGGGGATGCCGTCGATCGGGCAGGCCTCGCCTGGGAGGATGCAGAGGTCCGGGAGCCCGCGCGCGGCGCGCCAGCCCTCGTCGAGGAGCCGCTCGCAGATCGACGCTGCGGCGGGACCGATGCCCAGGCAGACCGCCTCGAGGTCCTCGGGAGTCCAGGCCTCCCAGGCGAGGCCCGAGATGCTCTGGCCCTCACGCTCCGCCCGGTTGCGTCGCAGGATTGGGAGCCCCTCGCCGGCCCGAATGGCGTCGAGCCGATCCTCGACCTGGCGCCGACGAAGCCGAAACTCCGAGGTGCCGAGGTCCAGCGGCCCGAAGAGGAAGGGCGCTGGCAGCATGCCCTCGACCGGCAGGAAGTAGAGGTCCGCGAACAAGAGCCCGAAGAGCGTGGTCCACAGCAGGTTCTCGGCGAAGAGCACCCGCCGAGGTGCCAAGGCCTCCATGCAGGCCTGCTCGATGAGCACCCCCCTGCCCCAGCCCGGCCGATTGCCCACCCGCTCCGCCGCCTCAAGGCGCACGTGGCGTAGAGGCGCCTTCTCGAACGGGCGCATGGGGCGCCAGAGCATGCCCGCCTTGCGGGCCAGGCGCCGACCGGTGCGCTCCAGCTGAAGCGCCTCGGTCGGCAGGACGCGCTCACGCCAGCGGTCGCACAGCGCGGCCCCCTCCCTCGCACGACCGGCCCGGTCCAGGACCTGGGCGAGGCGCCAAGCGGCGAAGCCGCATTCGATCTCGAGAGCCAGGGCTCGGCGATAGAGCCCCTCGACCTGATCGGAGCCCTCGCGCTCGAGCTCGCGGGTCCTCTCCAGCGCGCGGGAACCGAGGACTCGGCGGGTGTCGAGCCGGCGGAGGTGCGCGGGCCTGGGGGGATGCTTCTCAGCCTGGTCCAGCGCCTCCTCCGGCTCGAGGTCCGCGACACGAGCGGCCTCGTACGCCATCAGGGCAGCCCGTGTGGCGAAGGCCCGTCCGCCGCCGCCCACCTCGTACCGAGCAGGCTGGAAGTGGCCCAGGCGCTCCAGCACCATCACGCTCCGATCCCGCCAGGGGCTGCGGAACCAGAGGAGCTCGAGGCGGCGGATCAAGGCCTTGTGCGTCACCCGGACCACCCGGGCGTCGCTCCAACCGGCCTGGCCTGCGAGGCGCTCCTCGAGCTCCGCGCGCTTGCCGCCGACGCGAAGGCCCAGGCGTCGACAGGCTCCCTTCAGCTCCTCGACCGTGAAACACGCCATGCGCTGCGACCAGGGGATGCCTTCGTGCACGAGGCCGCAGCTCACCAGCCCGTCGATGCCCTCGACGGCCCCCTCGTAGCGAAGCTGGTCGACCCGGAAGAGCTCCCCCGAGCGCCCCGCGAGGCGTGCATAGACGCGGCCCGAGGCCCCCTCGAGCGCCCCGATCCGCTGACAGATGACCCGCTCGCCCGCGGTCAGCAGCGCCCCGTTGGTGCGGAGCGCTCCCTCGACCACCTGCTTCAGGTCGGTCAGCGCGTGTTCACCACCGAGCCGCTCCGGGACTGCCATGCCGAAGAGTTAGCTCTGTGTCGGACCAGAAGCTGTCCGGTCTGTATCCCCAGAGAGCCATGCCCCCCCGCAAGACCAAGATCGTCGCCACGCTCGGACCGGCCTCGCGGCCCCCCGAGGTGCTCTCCGAGCTCGTCGCCCTCGTCGACGTGTTCCGGATCAACTGCAGCCACGGCGACGCCGAGTCCATCCGCCGAGACGTCGCCCACGTCCGCCGGGCCTGCATGGACGAGAGGCGCTACGCCGGCATCCTGCTGGATTTGCAGGGGCCGAAGATCCGCACCGGCAAGATGAAGGAGCCTCTCGCGCTGAAGGCCGGGGATCTCCTCGAGGTCGTCATGGACGACGCCTTGGTCGGAGAGGGCCGGCGCTGCGGAACGACCTACACCGCGATGGCGGACGACGTCGTCCTGGACGACCTGGTCATGTTCGCCGACGGGACGCTCAGCGGCCGGGTGGAGGCGATCCTCCGAGAGGGGGGCCCCGCCGAGGTCCACATCCGCATGGCCGAGGGCGGCGCCCTGGGCTCTCACAAGGGCATCAACCTGCCCGGCGTCGATGTCAGCGCTCCGAGCCTGACGACCAAGGACATCGCCGACCTGGAGGTCGGGGTCCAGGCGGGGGTGGACTACGTCGCGCTCTCCTTCGTGCGCCGCGCGGACGACGTGCGCGTGCTCCGGGCCCACCTGGAGCGGCTGGGCCAGCGGCAGGTCCCGATCATCGCCAAGATCGAGAAGCCCGAGGCCCTCGACAACATCCAGGAGATCCTGGCGGTCGTCGACGGGATCATGGTCGCTCGCGGCGACCTGGGGGTCGAGGTGCCCCTGGAGACGGTGCCGATCCACCAGAAGCGCCTCATCCAGGCGGCGAACCGAGCCGGAGCGCTCGTCATCACCGCCACCCAGATGCTCGACTCGATGGAGCGGAACCCGCGCCCCACCCGCGCCGAGGCCGCCGACGTGGCCAACGCCATCCTGGACGGCACCGACGCCATCATGCTCAGCGGAGAGACCGCGGCCGGGCGCTACCCCCTGCGCTCGGTCAAGGTCATGGACAGCCTGGCGCGAGAGGTGGAGCGGTCGCCCTTCCTACCCGAGCCGGACACGGACCTGGGCCTCGCCGCAGGACCGGGCACCCTGGTCGCCCGCGCGGCGTGCATGAGCGCCAGCGAGGCCGGCCGGCCGCTCGTCGTCTTCACCTGGTCCGGTGCCAGCGCGATCATGGCCTCCAAGTTCCGTCCCCGCGGACCGATCTTCGCGCTCACGCCGGCCCACGCCGTGTGTGACCGCCTGGCTCTTGCCTGGGGAGTGACCCCGATGCGCGTGCCGGTCGTCCAGAGCACGGACGAGCTCATCGAGCTCGGCGAGCAGATCTTGCTGGACGCGGGCCTCATCGAGCCAGGCCAGGAGATCGTGGTGCTGGCCGGGTCGAGCCCGATGAAGGGCACGACGAACACGATGCGGATCACCGTCGCCGGGACCTGATCACTCGATCCGGTAGAGCACCCACTCTTCGCCCACGGCGACCGGGGCGCCCACTGTTCCCGCCAGCCAGCCCTCGAGGGCGTCGCTGTTGCGCACCTCGGGCCGGTGCAGGAGCAGCCAGTCGATGCCTCGCTCCTCGAGGCGCTCACCGCGGACCGACCAGATGACCTCGGCCGACTGGGCGTCGACGCCCAGCCCGTCCATCGCGGACAGCTGGGCGACCCAAGCGGCGTCCTGGACCCGTGGCCCGACCAGGACATCGAGCTCGGCCGAGGAGCGCGTGCCCTGGAACCATGGAGCGTCCGGGCTGGGCCAGACCAGCGTCGATCCGCGCTCGGTCGACAGCGCCGGATCCGGGGGCAGCACCGTCACCGGCGCCCGCAGCGAAGCCGACAGCAGGGCCTCGGCCAGGACCGCTGCGACAGCTATCCCGAGCAGGCCCAGGTGCCGCCGGGCGAGCTCGATCAGCCCAGCGACTCCCGCGAGTCCCACAGCAACGGCCCAGCCGGAGCCCCCTCGCCCGACGCCGGGCGGCGCGAGCTCGACCCACCACTCCGCGACCCTGGGTGGCGGCAGCCCCTGCGCCGGCAGCCAGCCCGTGCCCAGCACCAGGGCGGCTCCGAGGGCCAAGCCCACGCCCCCGACCGCGCGAGGCCCGAGCGCCATCGCGCACAACAGGCCCACCAGGGCGACCCAACCGGCGTGCGGTCGGGGCTGGATCGAGTGCTCAGGCGGAGGCGGAACCGGGAGCGGCAGCACCGCGCCGTCGGTCGTGACGTAGGCCGGAACGGTGCGTCGCTCCGGACTGCCTTGGCGCAGGCTGTGGGCGTCCGGCGAGGCCGAGGGCAGCCACTGGACGAGGAGGACGGGCACGACGGTCAGCCAGGTCCACCTGCACTTCCATCGGCTCGCCAGCACGACGAGCCCGAGAGGCCAGCAGAAGGCTGCGGCGAGTGCGCCGAAGAGCCATGGCAGGACGCCGGCCATCGCGAGGGCGCCGGGCCCCAGACCCCAGACCGCGACCTCGCCGGCCCACAGCCCCCGGAGAGCGGCCGGAGCCAGCTGAAGCCCGAGGAGACCGAGCGCTCCGACGCCGAGGCCGTGCCTCTTGCCCAGCGCGAAGCCACCGAGCCCCGCGGCCCACCAGCCCAGAGAGACCACGACGGTCATCGCGGTGGTCTGGGAGAGGCCGAGCCCGAGGAGCCACTGGAGCGAGGCGGCGGCCGGGCTGACCGCGTCGAGCGGCGTACCGGCCAGGCTGGCGAAGAGGATCTCGCCGCGCATGCCCGGGACCTTGAAGCCCCCCAACGCCGGCCCCACGGAGACGGCGGGCAGCACCGCCGCGATCAGCGCAGCGCTACTCCACTGAGTTGTCGGCCGCACAGACCTCGGATCCGCAGAAGTGCTCGACGACGCCGGGGTCGTCGTGGTCCAGGAAGCGTAGCAGCTGCAGCTTCGCGGACTCCCAGGTGCGCACCTCGCGATGGGCTCCCGTGCGCTCGGAGGGCTGGTTGCCGTTCGACGCGTCCGGGAACTGGGGATCGAACTGGACCAGCACCGGGCCTCGACCGGGCGTGGAGAGCTCGAGGCCGTCCGGGGTGGTCGCGGAGGGATCGTAGAGCGCCCAACCGGCCGAGCGAGCCAGGGTCTCGGTGCCCAGGTTGCTGACCTCGTCGTCGCCGACGGTCTCCTGCAGGAGGATCGAGCGGTCCGCCAGATCCGCGCTCCAGCTGACCGGGTCGACCGGGTCCCAGTACATCTGGATCATCGCGTAGATGAGCTGACGCTCCGTGCTGTCCTCGACTCCATAGGTCACGAGGTTCTCGAACTCGTCCCAGTTGGCCGAGCGAGGGAAGGTGATCGACCAGCTGCCGCCGCCGACATGGAGCAAGCCGTGCTGCAGCTCCGGGATGGTCGCGAGCGCCACCGAGCCCATGATCGCGCCCGCCGAGACGCCGACGTAGGAGACGCGCGAGGTGTCCGCGAGCCCCAGGAGCTCCTCGTCCTCCATCAGCCCGCCCTCGATGACGAGGTCGACCAGCGCCGCGTGGTTGACGACGCCCTGGTGCAGTCGCTCCGAGATCTCGGGGAAGGTCCCGATGTCATTGGCGACGCCGACGACGTCAGGCAGATCCGAGCGCGTCAGGCCGCGCCAGGTGGTGGCGACGACGATGGCCTCGAGCCGATTCGACCACTCCCGGAAGTGGTCGGGGTCGTCGGTGTCCGAGAAGATGTACTTGCAGTGGTTGAAGAGCCCGTGGCCCCAGATGATCACGGGGACCGTGCCGGGCTCGGCGTCCGCCACCGAGTCCGGGATGTGGATGTAGAGGTCGGCCTCCAGCGTGCCGGTCTTGTGGGGCAGCCCGTCCTCGTCCAGGTCCAGCATCGAGTCGTCGACCAGCCAGCTGTCGGTGGTGAAGGTGCCCTGCAGCCGCTTGTGCAGCCCCTCGGGCAGGTTCTCCGCCTCGTCGATCTTGATCCAGTCCCACCCGGTCGCCGGATCGAGGTCCTCGAGCATGGCCTGCACCGGCTCGCGCGCGTGGTCGACGGGGAAGTCCCAGGCCACCGCGATCTCCGCGGTCGGGACGCCGAAGCCGTCGAGCTCGTCCACCAGCTGGCGGGTGCGAGGACCGATCTCGGGCAGGTCCGCCGGGTCGGCGCCGTCGAGCACGGCCTGGAAGGCCTCGGGGCGCGGGGCGGCGTCCGTCGTGACGACCACGGCGATGCGGTGGCCGTCCCCCATCAGCTCCAGGGGCCGGATCAGGAGGAGCCGCCCGTCCGCGCCTTCGCCAGAGTCGACCTCGGCGAAGGTCAGGACGCGCTGACCGGTGTCCAGATCGATGAGCTGGACGGCTCCGCTGCGCTCCGGCGCCGCGGCCGAGGGCAACGCGTCTTCGTCGATCCTCTCGAGGCGGACCAGCGCCGATTGGAGCGGCGAGAAGCCCGTGCGGTGATCCAGCCGCTCGACCGGCATCGGCGTGGTGACGACCGGGAGCATGTCGTCGGGCAGCCGGACGAAGCCATCCTCCATGACCTGGGTCGAGGGATAGGGCCACGCAGCGCCCTGGCCCAGCATGCCGCCATCGGCGGTGGGCAGCGGGTCTTTGCAGGCGATCGCCAGCAGGAGCACCATGGGCTCACTCCGTGGCGGTCATCCGCCTCTCGAACTCGGCGACAAGGATAGCGCCGCCTCCGTAGCGTTGCAGGCCGCTTCCCAGCCCTCCGACCAGGCCCCCGCCGAAGTCCGCGGGAGTGCCGCTGGGCTGGCCCGTCGCGATGCGCTCGATCGGCGAGCAGCGCGCCAGGACCGCGTCCATCGCAGATCGAACGTCCTCGGCACGGGTGGGCAGCCAGCCCCGTTCGAGCGCCCGCTCGAACATCGTGGCCCTCAGCATGGCGTCGGCGGACTCGTCGAAGACGTCCTTGACGGTGAAGAAGTAGAGGATCGTGCGGAAGATCTTTCGGATGATCCAGCCGACCACCCCACCCAGGAGTCGGCTGAGCAGACCACCCCGCCGCCGCGTGAGACGGACCAGGGTGTCGCGATCGACTTCCACCCCCCTCTCTCGGGCGACGGCCCGGTACATCTGGCGTCGCATCCGGGTCGACAACCACATGTCCAAGAGCGGCAGCGGGATCAGCGGCGTGAGCCCCGCGAGGATGCCCCAGTGAACGACCCGCATGTGGCCTCCGTTCAATCCGTCCAGTAACTACGGTGAGTCATGCTGCCTGCTTTCATCGCGGACGCCGCAGAGATCGTCGAGGGAGCGCGGCCGCTGCTCTTCACCTGCGAGCACGCAAGCCCCCGCGTGCCCCCACCGCTGAGCACGACCGCCTCGGACGAGGCCATCCTCGAGACCCACTGGGGCTGGGACATCGGCGCAGCCGCGCTGACCCGAGCCCTCTGCGAGGAGCTCGATGCGAGCGCAGTCCTCGCCCGCTTCTCGCGACTGGTCTGCGACGCGAACCGCGAGGTCGACGATCCCACTTGGATCATGGGCGAGGTCGAGGGCCGCCGCGTCGGCTTCAACCGCCGGGTCGACGCCGCCGAGCGCCGCCGCCGCTTCGAGACCTTCCACGCCCCGTACCACTCCGCGATCGACGCGGCGCTTGGCATCCTCGGCCCCGAGGCGGTCCTGATCGCCATCCACAGCTTCACCCCGCGGTACTTCGACGAGGTCCGCGACATGAAGGTCGGCGTCCTCTTCGATGCCTTCGCCGACAAGGCCGACGACCTGGCCGAAGCGATCGCCAAGGAGATCCCCGAGACCGCGTTGAACGCCCCTTACTCCGGCCTCGATGGCCTGATGTACAGCGCGACCCGCCACGGGCGGGGGCACGGCGTCACCTACCTGGAGCTCGAGATCCGCCAGGATCTGTTGACAGCAGACGTCAGCCCGATGGCTCAGGTGCTGGCTCGGGCGCTTCGTCGGGTGGGTCTGGCCGCCCCTTGAAGGGCCACACCGGCACCTCGGTCCCGTCGGGGTGCAGCGCCCACTGGCAGACCCCATCGACGCATCCGCACGCGTCGAGCGCGTGGTAGCAGAGACGGATCTCACAGGTCGTCATGACCTCGGCGATCCCGGCCGAGGGGGCACAGACCTCTCGATTGCAGCCACCCCGGGTGCAGTCTTCGTCGGAAGAACATTCCCCGGGCGTTTCGATCCATTCGACGCGCTCGCGGCAGCCTTCGTAGAGCTCGTAGCCGTTCTCGACGATGAGCTCAGTCATCGGTTGCAGGCCTTCTTCCCCGAAAGGCGGCGGCTTGTGTTTCTCCGTCGGCGGCGCCTCGGGCGCAGAGCACCAGCAGGCCGAGAGGATCGCGAACAAGGGCTTGACCTCGGGGGGGCGAACAAGGCGTGGACGGAGGGGGGGCTGCAGGCTATCAGGCCGGCCTCTGAAGCCCATCCGGGCGAGACAGCTGGGAGGAAAGATGTCGCGGACACGCACGGCCCAGATCATGGCGTGCTTGCTGGCCGCATTCGGCATGGGGTTCCTCGGTTGCGAGAACGTGGACATCGAGTCCGACGCGCACGAGTTCCCCAAGGGTTCCCACTCACTCCTTCCGTTCGAGAACGGCTGGGGTGAGCAGGAGGACACCGACGTCGAGTGGCGGACCTCTGTCGGGCGCGTTGAGCAGCCCGTCGACGAGCAGCCCATTGCCTTCGATCACAGCATCCACGCCTCCACCGTCGAGGACGGTGGTCTGGGCATGGACTGCCAGTACTGCCACTCCAACGCGCGAAAGAGCAAGCACGCCGGTGTCCCCGGCGTCGAGACCTGCGCGGGCTGTCACCAGAAGGGGAACATCTCCACCGAGGGACGCCCCGAGCTCGACAAGCTGAAGGAGTACTTCCCCGGAGGGGCGAAGGAGGGCCAGCCCATCCCATGGGTCAAGGTCCACGACGTCCCCGACTTCGTGCACTTCAACCACAGCCGCCACATCAAGGGCGGCCTGGAGTGCACGGAGTGTCACGCCGACATGTCCAAGGAGACCGTCGCGGTGCGTGCCGAGTCGATGTCGATGGAGATGGGGTGGTGCCTCGAGTGCCACAACGAACACCCCTCCGTCGATGACAACTACGGCACCAAGGCCGAGCTGCGCCGCGCGGAACTCAAGGACTGCTACACCTGCCACCAGTAGGCGGAGAGCTTCATGGCTTCGATGAACCGCCGGGACTTCTTCAAGATGGTCGGCGTCACAGGCGCCGCCGGACTGACGGCGTGCGACGTGCGCACCCCGGTCGAGAACGTGATCCCCTATGTGGTCACGCCCGACCAGGTGACTCCCGGAATCCCCACTTTCTTCTCCTCGGTCTGTGACGGCTGCGCGGCGGGCTGCGGCTCGATCCTGCGCCACCGCGAGGGCCGGGTCGTCTTCGCCGGCGGCAACCCCGACTCCAAGGTCGGGCAGGGCGGCCTCTGCAGTCTCGGCATCTCCGAGACCCAGGCGACGTATGACCCGGACCAGGTCACCGGGCCCCGCATCGCGGGCTCCGAGAGCGACTGGGAGACCGCGCTGTCCAAGGTCTCCGAGGCCGTCGCCCAGGGCGGCGTGGCCTGGGTCGGCCGCTACCGGACCGGCGCGACCGCGCGGCTGATCTCCGAGTTCGTCGGCGCCGTCGGCGGCACCCAGGTGAACTGGGAGCCCCTCGGCTACGAGAGCCTGGCCAAGGCCGTCGAGCTCGCCTACGGGTTGAGCGACACGCTCCCCCGCTACATCGTCGACGACGCGCACACCATCGTGAGCTTCGGCGCCGACTGGCTTCACACCTGGCTGGCCTCGGCCGATCACAACGCCGGCTGGGCCAAGGCGCGCGACCCGCACAGCGGGCACGTCGCCGCCTTCTACAGCCTCGAGTCGCGGCTCTCCCACACGGGCACGCGCTGCGACACCTGGTGGGCCCCGAAGGCGGGCACCGAGGCCGGGGTCGCCCTGGCCCTCGCCAAGCTGGTCGCGGACATCAAGGGCAGCTCGCACCCGGCGCTCTCCGGAGTCGATGCCGGCGCCCTCGCTTCGGCGGCAGGCATCGAGCTCACGAAGCTGGAGACCCTGGCGGGCAGGCTGGCCGAAGCACCCTCGGTCGTCTTCCCCGGCGGCGCACAGAACCAGGACGCGAACTCCACGCACCTGGCGCTCGCGACGCTCCTCCTCAACCACGTCTGCGGCAACGTCGGCGTCACGGTGGACCTCGTCCGCGGCCGCAGCGTCGGCCCGGTGGGCTCCTTCGCCGACGTCGAGGCGCTCCTGGCCGCCTGCGCAGCGGGCACGGTGAAGACCCTCTTCATCGATGGCGTGGACCTGCCCTTCAACGTCCCCGTCGACGTCGACGCCGCCGGCGCCCTGTCCAAGGTCGCCAACCTCGTGGTCTTCGGCGCCGGACTCGGCGACACGGCGACCGACAAGGCCATCGTCCTGCCCACCGGCTCCTGGCTGGAGAACTGGGGCGACGCCGAGGCGGTCAAGGGCTGGCACGGACTGCGCCAGCCCGGCATGAAGCGCGTGCACGACAGCAAGGGCATCGGCGATGTCCTGCTGGCTCTCGGCAAGGCGCTCCCCGCTCCCGCCCCGGAGGAGGACGTCGACGCCGATGCCGAGGCCGAGGTCATCGCCCGGCCGCTGGTCACCGGCTCCGAGGCGCGCGCCGACTTCGAGGCCGCGGACTTCTACCGCTACGTCGCGGGCCACTGGCACGAGACGGTCTGGGACGGCACCGGATCCTTCGAGGACTTCTGGGTCGCCAGCCTGCAGCGCGGCTTCGCCGAGGCCGCCGTCGAGGGCGAGCAGCCGGCGCTGGCCGAGGGCATCCCCGCCGTGAACGGTGGAGAGGCCCGGAGCGACAGCCTGGTGCTCTTCCCCCACACCCACCTCCTCGACGGCCGCGGCGCCTCCCGCGCATGGCTGCAGGAGATCCCCCACCCGGTCAGCGGCCTCACCTGGGCCACCTGGGCCGAGGTCAGCCCGAAGACCGCCGAGAAGCTCGACATCGTCTGGGACGAGAACTTCACCGCGCATGCGACGGTGAAGTCCGACGGCGGCGAGGTCCTCTGCAACGTGCGGGTCGACAAGGGCGTGCCCGACGGAGACGTCGCGGTGGTCCTCGGCAACGGACACAGCGCCGGAGGCCGCTACGAGAAGGGCTGGGGCGAGAACGCCTTCAAGCTGCTCAAGTCCGCCAAGGACCCGGTCAGCGGCGCCCTCTGCTACGCCGGCCAGAGCGCCAGCATCTCGGCGGCAGCGGATGGACCGCCCCGCAAATCCATGAAGGGCAACGAGACGATGGACCACCGTCCCATCGCGCTGGTCGCGAACGCGGCCAAGGCGATCGCCGGTGAAGAGCAGGACATCCGAGCCGGCATGGGCGCTCACGTCGTCGAGGACCCACGGCTCGTGGCCGAAGGGATCCACGACTTCTACCCGGAGCCGGAGCATCCGACCTACCGCTGGGCGATGAGCATCGACCTCGACAAGTGCACCGGCTGCGGTGCCTGCGAGGCGGCCTGCTTCTCCGAGAACAACATCCCGATCACCGGGCCGGAGCAGCACAAGCGCTACCGCTACATGGGCTGGATTCGCCTGAACCGCTTCTGGGAAGGCGACGGCGAGCACCCGGACGTTCGCTACATGCCGGCGGTCTGCCAGCAGTGCGCGCACGCGCCCTGCGAGGGCGTCTGCCCGGTCGTCGCGACGTACCATACGGTCGATGGCCTGAACGCCATGATCTACAACCGCTGCGTCGGCACGCGCTACTGCGCGAACAACTGCCCGTACAGCGCGCGGCGCTTCAACTGGCACACCTACGAGTGGCCAGAGTCCTTCGAGATGATGCTCAACCCGGACGTCTCGACCCGCGAGATGGGCGTGATGGAGAAGTGCACCTTCTGCGTCCAGCGCCTGCGCTTCGCCAAGGCCGAGGCCCGACCCGAGCAGCCCGATGACAGCGCACTCCAGTACATCACGGCCTGCGCCGAGGTCTGCCCGAGCAACGCCATCGTCCTCGGCAACAAGAAAGACCCCGAGAGCCTCGTGAGCAAGCTGCACGGAGACCCGCGCAGCTACCAGCTCCTCGAGGAGCTCAACACCAAGAACGGCGTGCAGTACATGGCCCGGCTGACCTTTGACGAGGTCGGGGCGGCACATGGCGGCGGCCACGGCGAGGACCACGACGACGGCGACAGCCACGGCGCGGGCCACGACGACGGAAATGGGGAGCACTGAGATGAGTGCACAGCCGACCTACGCGGACGTCAACAAGGACATCATCCGCCCGCTGTTCAAGCCGACCGCGCTCTGGACCATCGTCTTCATCCTCGACCTCCTGGTCCTGGGCTTCGGCGTCTACTGCTGGAGCTACCAGCTGGAGTACGGGATGGGGGTCGCGGGCTACGCCCCGCCGGTCTTCTGGGGCGTCTACATCACGACCTTTGTCTTCTGGGTCGGAATCGGCCACGCCGGCACGCTGATCAGCGCCATCCTCTACCTCTTCCGAGCGCGCTTCCGCACGGGCGTGTACCGGGCCTCGGAGGCGATGACCATCTTCGCGGTCATCTCGGCGGCGCTCTTCCCGATGATCCACGTCGGGCGGCTCTGGTACGTGTTCTTCCTCTTCCCGTACCCGAACCAGCGCCTGCTCTGGCCGAACTTCAAGTCCCCGCTGCTGTGGGACGTGTTCGCCATCAACACCTACCTGACCATCAGCGCGGTCTTCTTCTTCGTCGGGCTCATCCCCGACATCGCCTCGGTCCGCGACAGCAACCGGGGGATCATCAAGAAGGTCTACAACGTGCTGTGCCTCGGGTGGCGCGGCACCGACAACCAGTGGCGCCACTACATGGCCGCCTACGGCTTCTTCGCCGCGCTGTGCACCCCGCTGGTCGTCTCCGTCCACAGCGTCGTCTCCTGGGACTTCGCGATGGCGCAGACCGCCGGCTGGCACTCGACCATCTTCCCGCCCTACTTCGTCGCCGGCGCCATCTTCTCGGGCTGCGCGATGGTGCTGACGCTGTTGATACCCATGCAGAAGCTCTTCAAGTGGGACGCGTACATCAACGTCTACCACCACGAGAGCCTGGCGAAGCTCTGCATGCTGACGGGTCTCATCCTGACCTATGCCTACGGCATCGAGCACTTCATCGCCTGGTACTCCGACAACCCCTACGAGTGGGGCATCTTCGTCGACCGCATCTCCGGCAACTACGACTGGGTCATGTGGACGATGGTGCTGTGCAACTGCACCATCCCGCTGGTCCTGTGGTTCAAGAAGGTGCGCACCAACCTGGCTGCCCTGTGGGTGGTCAGCATCTTCATCAACATCGGGATGTGGTTCGAGCGGTACAACATCATCGCTTCGGCCCTCGCCCACCAGTTCGACCCGGGCGCTTGGGTCTTCTACAAGCCGAGCTGGGTCGAGATCGGAATCCTGGTCGGGTCTTTTGCCTGGTTCTTCATGTGGTTCCTGATGTTCGTCAAGCTCATGCCCTCGGTGGCCATCGCGGAGATCAAGGAAGGCCTGAGGCCGCCCCTGCGCTCCGATGAGAAGGAGGCCGCGTGATTTCCTACGAAGTCGTCATGGTCACGGTCGCAGCCGCGCCCGTGCTCTGCATCATCGGCGCCGTGCTGGCGTACAAGGTGGCCGGCACGCCCTTCGCGAAGCGGACCACCTGGGACGAGGCCGCGGAGCTCGCGGGCGGCGCGGGCCGAGGGCCCAACCCGAACAACGTCAAGGGCGTGTTCGCCTACCTCGACGACCTGATGACGGCGATCGACCGGGTCAAGAAGGCCGGGTACACCGACTTCACCGTCATCTCTCCGCTCCCGCGGCATGAGATCGAGGACGCCATCTACGAAGGCAAGCCCTCGCCGGTGCGCTGGTGGACGATGGCCGGCGGTCTGGTCGGAGGCACGGGCGGCTTCACGCTGGCCTGTCTGACCTCGGCGGTCTGGCCGATGGCGCTCCCCGGCGGCAAGCCGGTCGTCTCGGTCCCGCCCTTCGTCATCATCACCTTCGAGTGCACGGTGCTCATCGGTGGCCTCATCACGCTGGCCGCCATCATCTACCACTGCCGTCTGCCCAGCTTCGACCTCGACGTCGAGTGCATGGACCCGCGGTACAGCTCCGATCACTTCGGCCTGGTCGTTCACGGTCTCGAGGGGGAGAAGCGCGATGACGTCGCGAAGCTCCTCAACGACGCCGGAGCGAACGAGGTCGCTGTGGCCCAGGAGGCCTGAAGTGGCCGTCTCTTCGCATCACAAGCACACCGCGCTCTACCTGGGCGCGCTCGGCGGCTTGCTCACCTACGGCACGTACACCATCGTGACCTACGAGATCTTCCCTCCCTTCCTGCAGGGACGGCAGCTCTACTTCACGGACATGATGGACGGCCAGAACGTCAAGGCCTACGAACGCACGATGGTCGGCCTGCCCGAGGGCGTCATCAGCCGCGACCGCTACGTCGAGAACCACGACCGCAGGACGGACGAGGGCAAGGCGCTGACCCACGGCTACACGGTCGACGAGGCCTTCATCGACAACGGCGAGTGGAACTTCGCGACCTACTGCGCGCCCTGCCACGACGCGGACGGCTCCGGCATGGGACCCGTCACCGACGGCTCGCTGGGCGCCCGCTTCAACCCCCCGGGTGCCCCGCTGGCCGGCGACTATGCCGTCAGCAAGAGCTACACCGACGGCTACATCTACCTCACCATCCGCAACGGCTCGGCCATCATGCCGGGCTACGGCTGGGCGATGTCGGACCAGGAGATGTGGGCCACGGTCGAGTACATCCGGACCCTGGACGGCGCCGCCTACGTGCCTCCGGAGACCGCCGAGGCCGAGGGCGAAGCGTCCTCGAGCGAGGAGGGCTGAACCATGGTCGGCATCCCGAACTTCGACCCCAAGCCGCACTTCGGCCCCCCTGCCCTTCCCTCGAAGGTCAAGATGGTCGGAGGCGCGCTCACCGCCATCGGCATCGCCGCCTTCGTCGCGATGCTGTTCATGGGCGACGACTGGGCCCTGCGGGCCCGCATCGCCTACCTGACGTCGATGAACTACTTCGTCGGCATCAGCTTCGGCGGCGTGGCCTTTTTGGCCGCGATGACCATGACCGAAGCCCGCTGGAGCCGCCCGCTCAAGCGCGTCGCCGAGGGCTTCGTGGCCTTCACCCCGGTGATCTGGGTCCTCTTCCTGGTCTTCTACCTGACCGGCGGCTTCGAGCTGTACGAGTGGTACACCCACGCGGGCGACTTCCACGGCCACAAGCACATCTGGCTGCAGCCGAACTTCTTCCTCGGCCGCAACCTCTTCGCGATGGGGCTCCTGTCGCTGCTTGGGCTGATGTACATCCGCGCCTCGCTGAAGCCGGATCTGATCGCCGCCAAGGCCGAGATCGGATCCTCGGCGCCGGCCTGGTGGGACAAGATCATCGGCGGAGAGACGGACGTGAGGGCCGCGAGCGAGCAGTCGCTGGCTCGCCAGAACTTCGTCGCTCCGATCCTGGGCATCCTCTACGCGCTGACGCTGTCGCTCTACGCCTTCGACGCCATCATGAGCCTGGCGCCGCACTGGTACGCCAACATGTTCGGCGGCTGGTTCTTCGCGAGCTGCTTCTGGCTG
>Ga0114933_10002237_pt1 | contig 20364 bp, 20 predicted proteins | sample 4SBtaG_FD_89691 | JGI IMG/M metagenome (GOLD analysis project Ga0114933, IMG submission 89691) | Deep subsurface microbial communities from Kolumbo volcano to uncover new lineages of life (NeLLi) - 4SBTROV12_W25 metaG | ecosystem: Environmental > Aquatic > Marine > Volcanic | place: Kolumbo... | reverse complement strand
TTTAAATACATTGACAATGATGAAACAATTTTTGAGCAAGAGCCATTAAAGCAGATGGCAAAGGATGGTGGGCTATATACGTATAAACATAGTGGCTTTTGGATGCCGATGGATACCTTGAGAGATAAAAACAGGTTAAATGAAATGTGGAATAATAAAGATGCCAAATGGGTGAAAAAACAATCTATTTAGTAGAAATAAAATCAAATGAATAAAAAATTAATACCACGACAGATTGTACATCCAATTCAATATTCGAGGGGGTTACTGCCTAATTTAACAAGCAAATCAGAATACGCTTTAATTAATACCCTTAAAAATATCATGAAAACCGATAAAGAGATTCATTTGGTTGGCAGGGCGAGAATTGGTATTTTTTTGTCGGTAGAGCAGGCATTAAATATGACAAACAGAAAGGGTGTATTAATGTCATCATTTACGATTCCAGCAGTTGTGAATATGGTTATATGTGCTGGAGCTGTGCCGATATTTATTGATACAAACATCATGTCTACAAATATAAACTTGAATAATCTTGAAGATGGGCTCAAAAAAAAACCAGCCGCATTAATTTTGACACATTACCATGTTAATCAATTTGAATATATTGGTATTAAAGATTTGTGTGAGAAATATGGAGTTCAATTAATTGAAGATTGTGCAATTAGCATGGGCGGTGAATCGAGCGGTGTTCCGATAGGAAGTTTATCAGATTCAGCAGTTTATAGTTTTTCTTCTTTTAAGTTTTTAAATTATTATTATGGAGGGGCGATAGTATGTAATAACAAATCTTATAATAATAAAATAAAAAAGATAGTGGAAAATTACCCAAAGATGAGAGCGTTGCAATATGCAGGCCAGGCTATAAAGACCATAAAGTATGACCTATTTACCAGTAAATTGGTTTATCAAAATTTTACACATCCGTATTACAGGCACCAAATAAAAAAAAATAATATACCAGCTCATAGAACGCCCCCACCTATCAAAATAGGACATCTTGAAGATAGTTGTAAAACACGCCCTTCAAGTGGTGCCATACAGGAGTGGTCTGGAAAAGTAAATGGATATATGCATGGGCAACAGCACAGGGTGTCAATAGCAAGTGTTTACAATAAATATTTCTCAGATATTAAGATATCCCCAGAAGGGGGGCTGTCAGCAATTAAAGGTAGCTCCAATATTAATTATCCTATACATATAGATGACAAGGAGGCGATCTATAAAAAATTGATTAACCTAGGGTTTGATGTTGGAATGTTTATGTATGAAAATTGCAGTACATATCCTGGATTTGAAAATATACAAGGAAATGTTAAAAATACAGAAGAAATGAAAGAAGCGCTAATGTATTTACCAACCCATGTAAAAGTAAGTAATGATTATGCAGAGATGTTAAGCAAAGAAATCAAGAGACACTTATGAAAAAAATAGGGGTATTGACAACACATCCAATTCAATATCAAGCACCGATGCATAAAAAATTAGATGATATGTATGATCTGGATGTTTATTTTGCACATAATGAATCCAAACAAGAGAAAAAAAAATCTGCATTTGGTGTTGAGTTTGAATGGCCAAAAGAAATCCTTGAAGGTTATTCCTATTCATATTTAAAAAATATCTCTAAAAATAAAAGCGTAAATACATTTTTCGGATGCAATACACCTGAAATTATCAAGAAAATTAAAGAAAATAAATACGATGCATTTATTGTCCATGGCTGGTACACTTTGAGCTATTGGCAAGCAATTTTGGCGTGTAATTATTACCATATTCCAATTATGGTTCGAACCGATTCAACCTTAAATGAATTTAGACCGCATATTGTTAAGTTGCTAAAAAAGATATTTTATAGATTACTAATAAATAGATTTGATGCGTTTCTAGCAGTTGGAATAAAGAATAAGGAGTATTTAATTTATTATGGCGCGGATACTGAAAGAGTGTTTTTTTCGCCGCATTTTGTTGATGCAACTTATTTTACCCCTAAGAATATTGATAATGTCGGTCGAATAAAAGTGATTAGACTTCTATTCGTTGGATCTTTAATAGATAGAAAAAGACCGTTAGATATTGTTTATGCGGCATCTAAATTAAAAAATCAAGATATTGATTTAGAAATTAATTATGTAGGTTCTGGAAACCTTACCGATAAGATTGTTCAAGAAGCAAAAGCTTGCCAGGTTCAAGTAAACATGATCGGCTTTTTAAATCAAAATGAATTGATAAAGGAGTATATGTCTAATGATATCTTTATACTGCCATCACAAGAGGAGAGTTGGGGTCTGGTTGTTAATGAAGCCATGATGGCTGGAATTCCAGTTATAACAACTATTGGTGTAGGTTGTGCTGCAGATTTAATAGTAGAGGGTGTTACAGGCGAGCTTTACAATCCAGGAGATATTAATCAATTAGCAAGAAAGATAAACAAAATTTCTAGCAATTTAAATGACTATAAACAAGAAGACATACTTAAACATATCGAAACTTACAGCGTTGATAATTGCATTGTTGGAATCTCTGAAGCGGTGAATGTTTTAAGTAATAATTTTAAATGAGAAATATCAGAAAGCATGTAGAGTTTAGCGCTATTCTTCACTTGGCTAGGAGTGTATTATTTTATTTTAGAAAAAATGTAATTATCGAAAGTAAATCTACTAGGTATTTAGGGCTATGCTCTTATATACATTTTTTTACTTCTATTTTGATGAAAAAAGGGTCGGAGGTTGTATTTAAAAACAAGGGGTTTTTAGTATTTGGCACAGAGGTTAGTAGTTTTAAAGGGTGGGCGGGAAGGTCAAAACTTCATATGGAGAGCAATTCAAAATTAATAATTAATAATGAAGTTTGGATTGGACGAGGCAGTCTTGTATGGCTGTTAGAGGGCGGGGTGCTGGAGTTTAGTGGTCAAGAATCCTTTACTGCTGGTAAAAATATAATAATTTGTAAAGATCGAGTGCAAATAGGCTCAAGAGTTCAGATTGCTTGGGGTGTCACCATAACAGACCATGATTTTCATAAATTATATGAATCAGATGGTAGTCAAAGGCTAGAAACAAGTCCTGTTGTGATTTGTGATGATGTATGGATCGGTATGAATGTGACCATATTAAAAGGTGTAACCATCGGAAAAGGTGCGGTTATTGGCGCAGAATCTATTGTAACAAAAGACGTCCCTCCAAAATCTTTAGTTGCTGGCAATCCAGCTAAAATCATCAAATCAAATATTGATTTCAGAGGGTAACAGGTTGAAAAAAAAGAAAATTAGTTTATTGGCAATTTTTGCATATACTGGATATTTTGGAGGTGAGCGTGCCAATTACAAGGTTTTGCAGATGATAAGCGATCTTGGAGCTGAGGTAAAATTTGTACTAGAAGAGGATTGCGATACAAAGCTACTTGATGTAATTCATAGAGATAAAAAAAAATATATAAAGTTAAAATTTGGTCCGCAAACAATCGGATTAAAAAATACAATTGGAGAATATATATCCATTGTAAAACACATGCTTTTAGTGCCTTATTTATTAAGAAAGGAGCTAAAGAGTAATAGTTATACACATATTTATATACCAAACTATATACAATATTTTTATGTATGGATTTTATTACTATTTTGTAAAAAATATACAGTTATCTTTAGAATAGGTGATGTTCCAAGCGTAGGTGCGCTACATAGAATTATGTGGACATATTTAATAAATCCAAATGTAAATCAATTTGTTACGAATTCCGATAGGGGGTATGAGCGTCTTAAAGAGAGCGTGGGTAGTATAATTAATAAAAAATGCAAAGTTATACGAAATACGCTAACCTCAAATTTTTCAGTATATGAAAAAAAAATACCTAATATTTTTTTTAAAGTTGGGTATTTAGGGCAATTGAATGCCGAAAAAGGGTGTATTCAAGCATTAAAGATGGCGAAAAAACAGTGCCATGAAAAACAACCAATAAGCTTTATATTTGCTGGAGAAGATAAATCTAATGATAAAGATATTTCAACCTTAATAGAGAGTATTCAATCTGATGAGAAATGCGCCAACAAGGTGTCTTTTTTAGGAATGGTGGATAGGCCTGGTGTTGCAAATTTATTCTTGAATATCGATGTGTTGATTGTCCCTTCGTTGTTTGAAGATTCGGCACCAAATGTAATTTATGAGGCAAAATTTTTTGGAGTTCCAGTCATAGTGTTTGATTCTGGCGGTACTACAGAATTAATCACACATAAAAAAGATGGTTATATTTGTAAAGGATATGATGTAAACGCCTTAACAGATGGAGTTGAGTTTTACAAAAACAATAAAGAGGCATTAATTCAAAATTCTGAAAATTCCAAAAAATCATACTCTAAGTTTTCTTGTAATAATATTCAGAGGGAGTGGGGTGAGTTGTTATGGGGGAAGTAAACAAATTTACTTCATGGTATGGTTGAACTTATAGTTGCATTATCAATTTTTATTGTTGGATTTTCGTCCGTTATATTAGTATATGGATCATTTTCTCCTATTGCTTTTTATTTAACTGGAGTTACTTTGTATTTTGGTTTGTATTGGGTGTCTTCATTGATGTTTGTTTCAGGCATAGAGACAAATATTATTAATAGCGAATTAATCCTGCTATATGCAATAACACATATCATGATTATTTCAATATGTAACTATTTTTTTTTAAGAAAAACCAAAATTAACAAGAATATAAAAAACCTATTTTATTCAAGTATAAGCGACATTGATAGGCGAGTGATTGCTTGGATATTTGTATTTGTAATTGCTTGTTATGTGTATAAGTTTTCAATGCACGACACTCTAATTAGTGGTGTAAATTTAAGAGGGGAGGGCGATAAAGTAGTATCTAGTTTAGACTTAATATTATTTATGTTTGTTGATTTTTTTATGCCTTTATTATTTTTTTGGTCTACAATAAAATTATGTTGCGGCAAGGGTGGCAAAACATTAGAAATGATAATTTTTATATCTCTAATGTTGATAGCCTTTGCATCTGGAAGAACGTTATTTTTGTTGTATTTCTTGTCAATTATCTTGATATTGTTAGCTTATTCTAGGTTGAATATCTTTGCATACATAAAAGGGCTAGCTGGATTTTTGCTGTTGTTCTTATTTATTATTGGACCTTTGTTCTTTGAAATCCGACTAACACTAAACAATCAGGTTGAATCACATACAGAAGGTATGGATGTGGCTTACTCCAACAATATTGAGACAAGAATGATGGATAGTATTAGATTCTCTGATGAAATTATTAGTAATAACGTTATTGATTCAGAGTTTAGATCCGTGTATCTATTTAGAGTTTTTGATTTTATAGTTCCAGGTGTTTTTCTTCATGATGGCAACAAAAAATACACAACAGAGCAGTTAATAATTAAAGATATGGGCGGACAGGAGACTGATGAATCAATTACCTTTTTAGCCGCCATTGTTGCTGAAGGAAATCTTCTGTACTTTGTTGCTTTGCCAATGTTTTTTGTTTTGGCGATAGCCGTGGAATTATTGCTTATATCAAAACTTCTGAAAACTTATAAAGTGATTGCTTTGTTAGGTATCTCACACTTATATCTAAATTTAATTATGGTTGGAAACGACCCGTTATGGTACATACTGCATGTGAGAAATTTTTTATTTATTATTGTTTTTATGCTATTTTTTACTATGATTAAAAATATCTTTAAAATTATGCTAAAGAGGTCGACATAGAGAGGAATGAATGAAAGAAAAAAAACCATCTATTACTGCAGTAATACTTACATACAATGAGCAGATACATCTTCAACGTTGTCTTGATAGTTTAAAAAACTGCGTAGAAAAAATTTATGTTATAGATTCATTCTCTAGCGATTCTACAGAGGATATTGCAAACAATAATAACATATCAATTATTCATATTGAATGGGAAAATAGTTATTCCAAAAAATATAATACAGCTCTAAATACTATTGATTTTAAAACTGATTGGGTTTTAAGAATTGATGCAGACGAATATCTAACAGAGAGGTTGGCTACTGAAATTGTTCAGAATGTAGACAAGACGCCGGAAAATGTCAAGGGAATATTTGTAACTAGAACAATAAAGTTTATGGACCGAGAATTAAAATATGGTGGTATGCATCCTGTATATACTATGCGACTTTGGAGGGCTGGGTTTGGAAAGTGTGAGTCTAAGCTTATGGATGAACATATAGTGCTAAGCGAAGGGGATACGATCAATTATAAAAATTGTTTAATAGATGACAATCTTAAGGGGATAGATGACTGGATTGATAAGCATAATACTTATTCTACCAAGGAGGCAATTGACATGCTGAGAATTGAGTCTGATTGTGTAAGTAGCAATCAGATATCAAAAAAAATCTTTGGTAATCAGGTTAATCGAACCAGGAAATTGAAGAGTTATTACGCTAAAAATCCATTATTTATAAGAGCATTTATTTTTTTTATATATAGATACGTGTTCAGGATGGGCTTTAGAGATGGGATTGCAGGATTTTGTTGGAATTTTTTACAAGGGTTATGGTATAGAATGCTAGTGGACATAAAAATATTAGATATTAAAAGACAGAGTAAAAAAAAGAATGTTTCATTGGATATCTATATTAGAGATAAGTACGGTTTCGAGCTTTGTCAAAAAAACAATGTGAGGCCTGATAATTAACAACAATCAAGAAAGTCAAAAGAGATCGGTGGTAATTAATTTTTTATTTACTGCTGCTAGAGATATCATTCAATTGCTATCTATGTTAATAATGGTCCGTATTCTTAAGCCTGAGGATTATGGAGTTTTATCTTTAGTAATGGGGATATTTGGAACTATTACTATTTTCGCCCATCAAAACTTTATCGCATATACTTTACAAGTTAAGGATGAAAGCGAGGTAAGGTATCAAAATCATTTTACAATGGGCGGCTTTATTCAAGTGTCCATGTTTATCTTGGCAAATATCATTGCGCTATCTATGAATTACTGGAGTGAATATGAAAATATTTCAGTATATATTCATATTCTTTCATTAACGTATTTAATAGAATGGCCTAGCGAGCTTTTGAATAAAATATATGAACGAAAAATGCAATGGAAAAGGAGAAGAATTCTTCACATGTACGGAATTTTATTCTCTTCATTGCTAGGAGTGCTTATGGCATTTTTAGGCTTTGGCCCGTATTCTCTTATTGTCCCCGTTCTTTTTGAATGGTTGCCAATAGTATATGAATTATTTGTAAAAAGAGGATGGAGGCCAACATGGGAGTTGGACTGGGTGGCTTATCAACCTGCAATAAAGTTTGGGATGAAAAGAATGGCTAGTATGTCTGCATTGCAAGCAAGGCTATTGTTTGAGCCGTTAATTATAGCATCCACATTGGGTCTTAGTGCGTTGGGAATTTATGCGAAATCTGTTGGCTTATCTCAGCTATTTACATATAGGATTGCTAATATAGTTATGTATACAGTTTATCCTGGGCTTGCTCAATATGACGAAGGGGGTAGTCAACATAATAGAGCAAATGCAATAATTCTTAAAGCAATTGGTTTGATTATTATACCAATTGGATATTGTTTGGCGTATTTTTCATTACAGATTGTTCAAATTATGTACGGCTCTCAGTGGACAGAGGTAAGCGAGTATTTACCTCTTTTGTCTGTAATATCAATTTGTACAGCATATATTTATCTAATGTCCATGTTCATAATGTCAGCAAAAAAAGAAAAGATCACAATGTATATTGACATAATTCAAATGCTAGCCACTTTGATCGTGTTGAAAATTACAATTGATCAAGGATTGTTTGCCTTCTTAGAGGCGTCTATAATATTGTCACTAATGGTCTTTATAATGGTATCAATTTTAACTATAAAATATAAATTAATCACACTTGAAGTTTTAATGAAATCATTATTACCTCCAATTCTATGCGGAGGTGTGGCTATTTTAGTAGTAGATAAGGTGTTTTACAGCGAGGCGAATTTAATCTACATGACCTTTCAAATGATAATGTTTTCCATTATATTTTTAATATTGTTAAGAGTGTTTTTCCTAAAATATATGTTGGAGTTGATAGGATATGCTAGATTTAGCAAGACTTCTATTGTTTACAAGGCTCTCCTTCTAAAGAGGGGGTTGGTGTAAAACACAAAATTTTATTTATAGGGAAAATAAGTGAAAATCGAAAATTATACGTACTATCGGACGAATTTTATTACTATCAATCAAGCTTGTAACAATAAATATTGTGTGCGTAATTTTCAACAAAGACTTTATAAATTAAGACTGAACTGGCAAGAATATGAAAATAATAATACTCACTAATAATAAAGGTTTTTTTGGGCAAATGTTCCAACCGTGGGAAGGGGTTGATTTAGAAAATATAGAGGATCTATTGGCCGCAAGATACGATGTCGAAAGAATGACATTTTTTGAGGTGGTAAATAGAGATTCTAAGGTTTTTAATAATGCATTTGTCCTGTATTCCAGCTCTCAACAGATGGAATATAAAGAATATATTTTGGATGCGCTAATGTATATTGAGCAGCTTGGCGCAATATTGCTTCCATCGTTGAATATGTTAAAGTCCCATGAAAACAAAGGGTTTCAGGAGCTGCACAAGAAGCTTGTAGGTGTTAAGTCACTAAATGGTATCTATGCAGCTAGATTTGATGAAATAGAATGTGAAGATTTAAAGCTTCCATTGATATATAAAGACTTAAACGGATCGGGAAGTGACGGTGTTTCATTAGTTAAAAATATTGAAAGTATAAAAAAATTATCTTTTAGTGATGAATGCTTTTTAAGTAGAACACAATTGTCGCTGTTTAAAAGTAGATTAAAGGCGGCAACATTAAAAGTTATTGGGATTCCAAAAAGTATAAATAATTATGGAGATTATTTTGCAAAACAAAATAGGTTTATTTTGCAAGAGTATATTGATAGATTGTCATATGATTACAAAGTAATAATTTTTGCAGATAGGTATTATATTTTAAAAAGATATGTTGAAAAAGGGGATTTCCGTGCAAGCGGAAGTGGATTGTTTGAGCATATTTCTGAAATAAATGAAGGTCTTTTATATTTTTGCAAAAATATGTTCATAAAATTTAATGAGCCATTCCTGGCTCTGGATGTATGTGAAAAATTAGGCAAGCATTATTTGATTGAATATCAAGGGATTCACTTTGGCCCGTATACTGTAATTAAGTCAAAAGGTTATTTTAAGTATGATGAAACATCTAGCTGGAAATATATATTATCTAAATCCAATCTTGAAGAGAATATTTGTGACGCAGTTAATTTATACATTGAAAGGAATGCTTTATAAATAATGAGAATTTTGCTGGTCACTCCTTCATTTATGCCAGCGCACAGGTACGGAGGAACGACGCAGTCAATATATGATTTGAGTTTTCATCTTGCTAGCAATAATCAGGTTGTGGTGTTGACAACTAATCAGAATGCATCGCATCATTTAAATGTAAAAGTTAATGTAAAGATTGATTTTAATGGGATAAAGGTAATCTATCATCGTATTACCATATTTAAAAAGTTTTTCTGTTCCATTGATTTTGTAAAGTCGATTTTTAATGAGACTCCCAATTCAGATGTTGTTCATATTCAATCTATATTTTTCTTGCCGGCTTTTTTTGCTAGCATTGCCTGTCGTTGGCACAATGTTCCATATGTTGTGTCCCCAAGAGGTGCATTGGTTAGAAAAATATTTAACAAGTCAAGATTTTTTAAATTGATATGGATGTTTTTATTTGGAAAAAGTATCATTAGAAATGCGCAAAGCATTATTACAACCTCATTTTGGGAAAGTAAGTCACTCGAACAGATGGGTTTTGATTATAAAGAGAAGTGTGTAATTCCCAATGGAGTGAGCGGTGTTAATAAAGCATACTTGTCAACTGATATTGAAATTCCTTCTAGATATATATTGTTTGTAGGAAGAATTAGTTATATTAAGGGATTGGATAGACTGATTGAATCCTTGATATATATAGACAAGTCGATAAAGTTATTGGTTGTAGGAAATGATGAAGAGAAGTATAAGGGCGTAATAGAGCAAAAAGTTAAGGCCTTAGGGTTTGAAAGTAGAGTTATATTTGTTGGAGAGGTTTCTGATGAGAAATGGTTTTTATATGAAAAAGCATTAGTCACCATTCTTCCATCTTATTCTGAAAATTTTGGGAATGTTGTTTTAGAGGCGATGTCAGCAGGATGCCCAGTTGTTGTTACAAGTGAAGTTGGAGCTGCCTATGTGGTGGAGAAGTATAAATCAGGAGAGGTTTCAAATGGAGAGTCTCTGGATTTATCTGAGAAAATCAACCGGATATCAAATAATAAAGATTTAAATGAAATTTATTCAAGAAATGGGTTTAACGCAGTAAAAAATTACTTTTCATGGGAAGATATAATAAAAATATATGAAAAGCACTACAAGTCAACTATAAAAAGAGGCGGTAAAAATGAAAAATGATAGTTATTATTATGGGGATAATTTACACTCACATGCTACACTTGGTTGGCATCTACCTGAGATAGAAGCAACATTAACCGAAATTATTGATAAAACTAAAATGCCAAAAGTCATTGAAATTGGTTCCGGGAATGGCGCATTAATTCACACTCTAAAGAAAAAAATAAATATTATTGGAATTGAACCGTCTGACGATAGAGTGAGAATAGCAAATTTAGGGTTGAGTCAACCTTGCGTTTATAAGAGGAGTGTTTCGGACGACTTGTCACAGTTCGGTAAATTTGATGTGGTAATAAGCATTGATGTTGTTGAGCATGTGTTACACCCTGATGAATGGGCAGAAAAATGCTATGACCTGCTTGAAAAAAATGGAGTTGGTATTTTTACCACAACTTATCATAGCTATATTAAGAATCTATTCCTTGCTTTAACTGGAAAGATGTCTGCCCATCTTGACCCATTATGGAGGCTTGGCAGGATTAAATTTTTTACAATTGCGACTTTTGATAGTTTGTTAACTGAAGCTGGATTTAAAATTGTTAAGATTAAAAGAACTGGAAGAGTTCCAATATTAGCAAAATCCATTTATGTTGTATGTATAAAAGAATAGCCCAATAATAAGCGAGTGGTTGTATCAATAATTACAGTTGTATTTAATAATGTATCAACTATTGAAAATGCAATTCTATCGGTATTATCTCAGGATTACCCAGAGATAGAATATATAATTATAGATGGAGGTTCGGATGATGGAACACAACAGGTTGTTAATAAATATCTAGACAATATTGACTTATTTTGTTCAGAAAGTGATTGCGGAATTTATGATGCGATAAATAAAGGTATTAAACAGTCCAAGGGAGACGTTATTGGCTTAATGCACTCTGATGATATCTTTTTCGACAGTCATGTTGTAAGTGATTCTGTATCGAGAATGCAAGCTACTAATTCAGAATTCTGTTTTTCAGATATGATAATAGTTAATAAGGGAAAAGTTATGAGATATTATAGGTCGTCCTATTTTCATCCATGGCTATTTAGAATAGGATGGATGCCAGCACACCCAACATCCTTTATCAAAAGAAAAGTATTGTCTGAATTTGATTATTATTCTCTTGATTACAAGATTGCCGGTGATTTTGATTTTTTTGTAAAAATATTTTCTAGCAGAAAAATTTCATGGTGCTACTTAAATCGTATAACAGTAATTATGAATCATGGCGGAGCAAGTAATTCTGGATTGGAAAGCAAAAGACTGATAGCTTCTGAGATAAGTCAATCTTTGAGAGGTAATCAAGTTTTTTCGTTAAAGGTTTTTCAGCTATTTAGATACTTCATAAGATTTACAGAGTTTATTTTAAAACCAAAAAAAGATATTAAAAAGAAAATACTGGACAATTGGAAGCATGAAAAGGATATTTGATTTAATCGTAATTGTATTGGCGTTGCCATTATGGGGAGTGGTCTTAATAATTGTTTACCTGATTAATATTGTACTTAATGGGCTGCCTGGCTTTTACAAGTCTACTAGAGTTGTTAGTAATAATAGTGAGCATGATATTTATAAATTTAGGACTATGAAGAAAAATATCGATAAAACCATGAATAGAGATGCTATGTCTGATGTCGAAGAAGCGTTTTATAATATTCCTATCACTTCAAATGCTTATACAAAATTTGGACTCATAGTTGAAAAGTTTGGGTTAACTGAAATCCCTCAATTAATACATGTTTTCAGCGGCATTATGTCGATAGTTGGCTCTAGACCACTGCCAAGAAATGTTTACACTAAGCTTATAGACAAGGATAGGGGGCTTTGCCTTAATAGATTTTTGACAAAGCCAGGATTGACTGGACTTCCGCAATTGGTAGGTAGGGATAATTTGTCAGATATTGATAGACTAACATTAGAATCTAGTTACAGTAAATGGGTAATCGATAATTACATGTGGTCTGTTGATTTTTTAATTTTATTCTACACAGTGTGTATCGTCATTAATGTAAAAAAACCAATGACAATAGTTGGTGCATTAAACTTATTAAAGCGATGATAGTAAGTTTTAGTGAATGGCAGTATTATGACACAGAGATAGATGTGTGTATTGTTGGCGCAGGTGTAGCAGGGTTGTCATTAGCTTATAAATATTTAGAAACTGATGCTAAGGTATTGATAATTGAAACTGGCGGTAGAAATATTTCAGAAGCCTCCCAAAAGATGAATAGATCAATCTCAGTGGGCAGCCAAAGATACAATGGGTGTACTGTTGGCCAGTTTCGAGTTATGGGAGGGAATTCCACAAAATGGGGTGGGCAGATGTTAAGTATTTCCAAAAGTGAAATTATTGATAGAGATTTCTGTAAAGTTTCAGGGTGGCCAATAAAGCATGAGGAAATTTACCAAGCCTCGAAAGATGTGTATAACTTTTTAAAGATAAAACTTCAGGATCAGCATGCACGAAAACTCTTAGCAATAAAAACTATAAGTGGAATTAAAAAATGCAAGTATAGACTGTCAGCGTGGCCCACCTTTAAAAATAGAAATATATTTAATTTGGTAAAAGAAAGGGTTGAATCGTCAAAAAATATTACCATATTGCACGATGCGACCGTTGAAAAAATAGAGTTTGGCGCACAAAATAACTCAACTTTTGTTGAAGGCGTTCACATTAAAGGCGGTGCGACTTTGAGAAGAGTGAGTGCAAAAAAATATATTATCGCTACTGGAGCATTAGAAGCAAGTAGAGTCTTATTTAAATCAAGTAATTCTGATATTGATTTTAACGGTCAAATAGGGAAGCATTTCATGGATCATTTGTCGTCACCGATGGGTTCAATTAACACTAAAGAGATAAAGAAATCGAAAAAAATTTTCTCTCCATCTTTTTACGGACCTACATTTTATTATCCTAGAATTGAAATTCCAGAATATTTACAAAAGGAATTTAATATTCCAAGTGCTTTTATGCACTGTCAAATAGTATCTTTAGGGCCGTCAGCTTTAGATATATTTAAAGATAAATTAAGAAAATTTCAAGAAATAGGAAAATTCTGGCTGTCATATAAAGAGGTTGTTACTTTGTTTAAAGATGTGCCATATATTATTAAATTGGCTTACGCTAGATTTTTTTTTGGTCCACTTCCATACAATAAAAATTCAGAAGTTCACTTATATATAGATGTAGAACAATTGCCAAATAATGGCTCATCGCTATATTTACAAGATGATGTATTAAATATTGATTGGAATATTGACGATAGTATGATTAAAGCTAGAAAGGTCTTTAGAGATTTTATAATTAAAGAAATCTTCCCAAATGTTTCAATAAATTGGTTTGATCAAAACAAGGTTGATTCATTAGCACATGATGCATTTCATCCGTGTGGCGGCACAATAATGGGAAAGGATTCCAAAAGAAGTGTTGTGGATGAAAATTTAAAAGTGCATTCTATTGATAACTTGTATATTGCTAGCACTTCAGTTTTTCCAGTATCTGGAACTGCAAACCCCTCCTTTACATTGATGTGCTTATGTTTTCGTTTATTTAACCATTTAGAGACAGGGGAAGATTAATTTAGGAGGTGTTATGTTTAATAATATATATGATGGAAAAAAAGTAATTGTTACAGGCCATACGGGATTTAAAGGAAGTTGGCTTTCAAATTGGCTAATAAGGCTTGGTGCAAATGTTGTCGGTATTTCTAATGATGTGCCAACAACACCCTCATTATTCATTGAGAGTGATTTGCAGAATAGGGTAAAAAATTATGAAATTGATATAAGAGACTTGAGTAGTTTGTCTGAGGTTGTTACGTATGAAAAACCTGATTTTTTATTCCATTTAGCGGCCCAAGCAATTGTATCTACTTCATACGAAGATCCGATAAATACAATCACTTCGAATGTTGTGGGTACGGCTAACGTTCTAGAGTCGTTAAAGATATATAATCAAGACTGTATAGCGATAATCATCACAAGTGATAAGGCTTATGATAATGTGGAGCAAGTGTGGGGTTATAGAGAAATTGACGCTCTTGGCGGTAAGGATGTTTATAGTGGCAGCAAGGGTGCCGCCGAACAAATAATTAAATCATATTATCATTCATTCTTTAAATTACAATCAAGCAAAATTCGGTTAGCGGTAGCTAGAGCTGGGAATGTTATTGGTGGTGGTGATTGGGCTAAGGACAGAATAGTAGTAGATTGCATGCTATCATGGGATAAAAGGAAGTCTGTTAAGCTAAGAAGCCCGCATTCAACAAGACCTTGGCAACATGTGCTTGAGCCACTTAGCGGATATCTTGCATTAGCTTTAAAACTAAAAGGGGAAGAGGCTCTTCACGGTGAATCATTTAATTTTGGGCCAAGGTCTGATCAAAATAGAACAGTATTAGATTTAATTAAAGATTTGTCATATTATTGGAGCGAAGATGCGCCAATTAAAACGCATGAGATTGTAGGAAAGTCAATTTTTCATGAGGCTAATTTATTGAAGCTAAATTGTGATAAAGCGACAATGCTACTTGACTGGAGCTCAACTTTGAGTTATCAAGAAACAGTTGAATTTACAAGTAGGTGGTATTATGACTACTATCATAATTGTGACAATGTTGAGAAGTTGACCCTATCACAAATAGAACGATATGAAAGCATAGCCAAAAAATCTGGATTACAATGGACGGAGTGATACTGACGCCATTAAAAAAAATATCCCACCCTAAAGGGGATATTTTGCATGCCATGAAGAAATCAGATAATGGGTATTGTGGCTTTGGTGAGGCATATTTTTCTACAATTAAGAAAGATTCAATTAAAGGATGGAAGCGGCATAATATGATGACATTAAATCTTGTTATTCCTGTTGGGTCAATCCAAGTTGTTGTTTTCAACGCTCAAACCAAAAAGTATTGTTCACACACTCTTCACCTTGAAAATTACAAAAGACTTACAATTGCTCCGGGTCTCTGGGTTGCATTTAAAGGATTGTCAGAATATAGTATTTTGTTGAATTTGGCTAATATTGAGCATAGCCCAAATGAAAGTCAAACAAAAAACATAAGTGAAATAAAATATTTATGGTAATTAATAATAACAAATATTTAGACAGCTTTGTTTCAATTTGTATTGGAGTGGTTGCCTTTTTTATAATTTTAGATTACAATTTTCTTGATCCTAAAAATGTTAATTGGTTGCTGCACCATGATTTCTCCCCAGCCTATCTTGGTTGGGAATTTTATAGGAGAGATGAAATAGGCGGTTCGGTTATTGGTGCTAATCCGACATATGGGCTGGAAATGTCAAGTTCTGTTCTTCATTCGGCAACTATACCTTTGCTTTCAATACCTTTAAAGTTTGTACCCTTAAAGTTACCAGATAATTTTCAATTTTTTGGGATGTGGCTGTTAGTGTGTTTTGCACTTCAATCTTATTTTGCCTATAGACTTGTTAGTTTAATCTCTAAAAATAGACTTTTAATCTTGTCAAGCACATTATTATTTGTATTTACACCATCTTTCTTGCATCAGATTCCACACCATCTAGATTTGAGTGCTCATTGGATTGTTTTAGCTAGCGTGTACTTTTTATTTGCATATAAATTTAAAATTAATAAAACTATATGGCCATTGAGTTTGTTAGTGCTGATGTCTTTATTTATTCATGCGTATATATTTATTATGATTTTGAGTCTGTGGCTTGTTTTAATTCTAGATAATTTACTGTATGGAAATAGGCAGGCATTACCTCAGTTTTTATTTGTTATATCTCTAGTATTTTATTTAATGTGGCAAATCGGATATTTTATGGGCGGCGATTCCTCAGCTTGTTGCTATGGTCGCTATGGAATGAATATTTTTTCCATTTTTGACCCAAGAGATTTTGATGGGGACAATTATTCATGGTCGTACTTTATGCCTGATATACCTGGACAGAATGGCTGGGGTGTTGGTTTTAATTACCTTGGCTTAGGTGTTATTTTATTATTAACCTCAACTTGGAAAGATTTTTTTAATAAAACAATAAGAGCGATTAAAACTAATAAATATAGAAATTTGATAATAATGATGTTGCTGTTTATACTGTTTTCAATAACACATCGAGTTGGGATGTTGAATTTTTATATAGAATTTCCATTATTCGACGGCTTAGTTGATTTTCTTGGCACGCTAAGAGGGTCAGGTAGATTTTTTTGGCCTGTGCACTACATTCTATTGTTTGGTTTGATATATGTATTGTCTAAACGCACAAAGTCTGCACCACTTCTATTGTTGTTTTTTGCCCTGGTTCAAATTTTAGATACAAGTTCAGCTTGGCTTCAATTACAAGAAAATGTAATTGGTAAAAAATATCAACACCAAGAGTATGATTTTTCTTCAGCAGTAGGTGATGCGAAGTATGCTGAAATTAAAATGGCTCCCTTTGAAAATCATCCTAAAGACTGGGAGAAGATTTCTTTGTATGCTCTAAAACAGGGAATGTCTACTAATATAGCTTACTTAGCAAGGCCGTCAGTTGAAAAGATAAAAGAATACAACCAAAACTTTCTGAACAGTATTCAATTCAAAACGTATAATAAAAATACCATGTATGTTTTATCAGATGAATACTTTGATATTGTTTCAGAGGCAGTCGACTTAAAGGATGCAAAGTTAATAAAAGTCAATGGATTGAATTTATTTTTGCCACTACAATAAAATAGGAAAATATACAAAATTGACACCTGATCTCAGAATGAGTAAAAAAAGACATAAATTATTTTCCGAAGAGATAATGAAAACACTTTGTGTTATTGCACCTATACATAACGAAGAAGATAATATAATTTTATTTTATGATAGAGTTAGTTTGATCTTGGAGTCAACAGATTTAGATTGGAAAATTTTGTTTATTAATGATGGCTCATCTGACAATTCGTTACAAATTTTAGATAATTTATCAAATGATAATAATCGAATTCAATTGTTATCATTTACTCGAAATTTTGGCAAAGAGAGCGCTTTAACCGCAGGGCTAGATTATGCGGATACTGATGCGGTTATTCCAATTGATGCCGATTTACAAGATCCGCCAGAATTAATATTAGAAATGATTAAATATTGGCAGCAAGGGTTTGATGTTGTTTATGCTAAAAGAAGAATTAGAAAAGGTGAGACTTATTTAAAATTACTGACAGCAAATTTGTTTTATAAATTTATTAATAAATTTTCAGATATTACAATCCCTAGCAATGTTGGAGATTACCGTCTATTGTCTCGTAGAGTTGTTGATGATATAAATAAAATGCGTGAGAAAAATCGTTTTATGAAGGGTATTTTTGCTTGGGTTGGCTACCCGTCTAAAGAAATCTTATTTGATAGAGATGAAAGAAATGCAGGAGAAACATCATTCAATTTCTTAAAACTTTTTAATTTTGCAGTAGATGGAATCACTTCTTTTAGTGTTACGCCATTAAGAGTATTTTTCTACACAGGGCTATTCATTTTATTGGTATCTTTTGCCTATGCCGGATACATCATTATTAGAACGATGGTACTAGGCGTGGAATTACCAGGTTATGCATCCATGTTGGTTGCAGTTCTATTTTTAGGAGGCTTGAATCTTTTCGCAATAGGTTTTGTCGGAGAGTATATAGGTAGAATTTATCAAGAGGTCAAAGACAGGCCTATTTATTTAATCAAAGAATCTAGTGAGGAAGTTAAATGAATTTATTTAAAAGCATAGTAAGTAGGAATTGTTTTTTTGTTATGATTTATTAAATATGAGTAATTATTCGTCTAAAGGAAAGGAGAATTTAGATGTAATGCATCTAGCAGTCAATTGTAACAATAAAATATTTAAATTTATTAGTAATAAGATTGATAGAAAAACCAAAATATTAGATTTTGGTGCAGGATTTGGTGAGTTCTGCAATAGATTTGATAACAATGTTGAGGCAATTGAAATAGATGTGTTAATGCATGCAGCCATTAGATGCCGAACGTACCAATCATTAGATGAAGTAGATAGAAAATATGATTTAATTTATTCATCTAATGTTTTAGAACATATAAAAAATGATAAAAAAATTGTAGAACAATTTCAAGAAACCCTTAAAAAGGGCGGAAAGGTTAGGGTTTTCCTACCTGCAAAGATGTCAATATATTCAAAGATGGATGAAGTTGTCGGACATTATCGCCGCTATGAAAAAGATGGCTTGATTAAGTTATTTGAGGAATCAGGTTTTAAAGTTAATTATTGCTATTATTTTGATTCATTAGGTTTTTTTGCATCCTGGTTTTATAACAAAATTAATCAAACAGGTGTTGTGGATAAGCGATCTGTTGTCTTTTACGATAGAGTTCTGTTTCCTGTCAGCTTATTTCTGGACAAATTGGGGTTTAAGTATATAGTTGGCAAGAATTTAGCACTTGAGGCCGTTAAGAGTCAAGTGGAAGAAAAAGTATCGACAAATTAATCGTTAGTTAGGGATGCCTATGTTGCATAATAATGAGCTCTTAAGGTATATACTTGTAGGTGGTTTAAATACTTTGATAGGCTATGCAATAATAGCTTCCTTGTTTTATGTTGGATTTAATCCAGAGTTGAGCAACTTTTTTGGATACTTTGTTGTTATTTTCATTTCGTATTTCCTAAACAAAAAGTACACTTTTCGAAGTGAAGATTGTCATAAAAAAAACCTTCCAAGATTTATTTTAAGTATGTTAATTTCTTACCTATTTAATTTTCTAACATTCGAAATTCTCTATCGAATTTTAAGTGTAAATATATATCTATCTCAAGTATACGCAATAATTGTCTATACATTGATAGGCTTCTTTCTATCAAAAATATGGGTTTTTAAAGGAAGAAATAGCGATAGACTGGTATTGGTAAAATCAAATGAATAATATATTAATTACAGGGGCTAATGGGTTGCTTGGCTCTTCCTTGTGTCGATTATTTGATAAATCTAATGTTTTTTGTTACTGCAAGAATGAGTTGGATATTACAAATAGAAAGCAGTTGCTTGATATTTTCAAAGAAGTTAAGCCTGATATTGTAATACACGCTGCTGCTAATACAAATGTTGAAAAATGCGAGATAGATGCTGAAAATGCTTATCGAACTAATGTTATGGGCACTCAAAATTTAGTAGATTCTTCCATTATAAATAACGCATTATTTGTGTATATTTCAAGTACAGGGGTCTATGGTGATTATAAACATATTGGTGGTTATAGCGAATTTGACGATGTCAGGCCTTGCACGGTTCACCATGCCACAAAACTCAATGGAGAGAGAGTTGTGTCTTCCCATTTAAGTAGTTTTTTAATTATTAGAACTGGATGGCTATATGGTGGCAATAATGCCTGTAATGATTATGTCAAGGCTAGATATGAAGATGCATTAAATTCTAGTCAAATTTATAGTGATAATTCTCAAATTGGTAATCCAACAAATATTGACGATCTTTCGAAACAAATTATGTATTTAATTGACAATGGATTTCATGGCACCTTTAACTGTGTAAATGAAGCGTTTGGTGTTAGTAGATTTGATTATACAAAGCTGATTGTTGAATCTTATGGACTGCCATGCAAAGTTATTCCTGCAAAAAAAGGGGTGTTTAATAGAATTGCCCCCGTATCTGCCAACGAGTCTGCTGTTAATTATAAGTTAAACCTTCTTAATATTAACGTTATGAGGCCTTGGGATGTTGCATTGAAAGACTATATTGATAATCTTAAAAAAACACAGCAACCTTAGTTGAGGGTTAATTTTAAGGGTCAAGACAACTTAAGCATGTATAAAAACCTGTTAAAGTACCGTCATGACAATGAAAAACAAGTATGTAATTCGTTCACGTATTTCAGAGGCTAAATTTAGACAAATAATTTTGCT
>Ga0114933_10002234_pt1 | contig 20369 bp, 17 predicted proteins | sample 4SBtaG_FD_89691 | JGI IMG/M metagenome (GOLD analysis project Ga0114933, IMG submission 89691) | Deep subsurface microbial communities from Kolumbo volcano to uncover new lineages of life (NeLLi) - 4SBTROV12_W25 metaG | ecosystem: Environmental > Aquatic > Marine > Volcanic | place: Kolumbo... | reverse complement strand
GACGTGTAAAGTCGGCGAGACTCTCGTCTTCTGTAGATTGCCTTGATTTCACAAACCGCTCGAGCAGCACGCGGATTCGACCGCCGAAACCAAGTAGCGGACTCTTCATTACCGAACCAATAGAACCCGGCACGAGCATCGACCATCCGGTCGGCATCGGATACAGTTGTCCGTCGCGAACGATCAGAGGCCGACGATGTTGTTTGTTAGTGCCGATTAGCTGTTCTTCGAAACCAAGGCGTTGGCAAAGATCTATCGCGGAAGAATCACGTGTCGTGAACATATCCGCACTGCGTTCAATCAAATAGCCATCTACCGACATCGTCTGAAGAACCCCACCAAGTGAATCACTGGATTCATAAACGACGACATTACATGAATCATCCAACTCTCGAATATGGTGGGCCGCAGCCAATCCCGTGATTCCACCGCCTATCACCGCTACAGAGCGAGTTGTCTTCATCTGCGAAGCCATATCGGTAGTAGCCTTTTGTTTTGCTGGTGATGATTGGAATGTGTGTGCGACAAGCAGTATGATACCGGAAACACAGCGTTGTTTGTTCGCTGTTGAATTATCAGGCTTTTGCAATATTCACAGAAGCGTGCAAGCAAAAGAAGCAGATGCAGATTTCTTATTAGCCCCTCACCAATTGAGAACTCAAAAATGGAAAAGCAATACCGTATAGGCATCATCGGACACACGGGAAAAGGTAACTATGGTCACGGTGTAGATTCCGTATGGAATAGTATCGCCGGTTGCAAGATTATCGCGGTAAGCGATCCAAATGATGACGGGCGTGCCGCTGCCAAAGAACGCCTTGGTGCAGAACGTACATACAAGGACTACAACACCATGCTGGCCAAGGAGCAGTTGGATATTGTCAGCGTTTGTCCTCGATGGGTAGATCAGCATCGAGACATGATCATGGCATGTGTAAGTCGGGGAATCCACGTATATACCGAAAAGCCGTTTTGCCGGGATTTAGAAGAAGCTGACGAAATCGTGAAGGCTTGCGAAGAGAAGAACATCAAGCTCGCAATCGCGCATCAAACGCGATATAGCCCGATCATTCAAGTCATCAAGGGGCTCATCGATGACGGTCGAATTGGCAGGCTGCTGGAATTGAGAGGTCGTGGAAAAGAAGACCACCGTGGCGGAGGAGAAGACCTTTGGGTACTCGGTAGCCACATCTTCAACCTCATGCATTACTTCGGTGGTGAACCGAATTGGTGTTTTGGAAATGTGCTGGACAATCATAAACCAGTTACCTCGCAAAATGTTATCGACGGAAATGAGGGAATCGGACCACTCGCTGGTGACAGCATCACGGCCACCTACGGAATGAATGATAGCGTGCGAGGATTTTTCGCAACAAATCGCGCAGCGCACGGCCGGCGTTTTGGCTTACAAATCTTCGGTAGCAACGGAGTAATTGAAGTTGTCACCGGTTACATTCCAAATGCTTTCATCCTTGAAGATCCGATGTGGTCGCCAGGCAGGAGCGGTGGTAAATGGAAACCAATCACCACTGCGGGAGTTGATAAGCCGGAGCCCATGAAGGACGGCGGGCTACAAGCTGGAAACATCGCTGCTTGTGCCGATTTGGTCAATGCGATTGAAGAAGATCGCGAACCGGAGTGCAATGTGCACGAAGCACGCACGACCATCGAGATGATTGCTGCGGTATTTGAATCGCACCGACAACAGAAACCTGTCTCCATGCCGCTTGAGAGTCGGAAGAACCCACTTAAACTGCTAGCTTAGATACGCTAATTAAGATTGCAACTCGATCGGGATCTCGTCGATCTTCGCAGCAAGTATGAAGTCATTTTCACTCAAGCCACCAATCGCATGGGTCCATAACTCGATCGACACATTTCGATAACCCGCAATATGTAAATCCGGGTGATGGCCATCATCCTCTGCGACTTCTGCTACAGCATTAAAAAAACTCATACCGGCCATAAAGTGCTTGACGGTCCAATCTTTGCGAATTCGCTGTCCATCGTTTGTTAAATACCAACCGGTGAGCTGTTGAAGCTGTAAATTTGCTTCGTCAAGCGTACATGGTTCTACGCCGCCTTCACATGGCTTACATTTTTTGCCAACGAGATCGCATGCTGCTTGTATTTCCATGTCATTCCTCTAGTTATAAAGTGTGACGCCTTAAGATCCGTCTAATCCAAGCTCTGTCGCTATCGTAGTCATTGCATTGATGACGTTTTGCACGTGATCAGAAAATTCCACTCCAAGATCCTCTGCTCCATTCAGCATATCATCTCTACTGACAGCCGCAGCAAAGCTCTTCTGTTTCATTTTTTTACGGACACTTTTGGGTTTCATACCATGGATGCCAGTCGGTCGCACCTTTGCGACCGCAGAAATGAACCCTGCAAGTTCGTCACATGCATAGAGTGACTTATCCATGAGTGAGACGCGAGGGCAGTCCGGCAAATAGTCCGCGTGCGATTTTATGGCATAGATTACGTCATCAGGATAACCGAGATCACTAAGTATTTCTGATCCTTTTAACGGATGGTCAGGAGGATCAGGCCACCGTTCGTAATCAAAGTCATGGAGTAGCCCGACGATTCCCCATTTTTCGACATCTTCAGCATACAAATCTGCATACCACCGCATAGCCACCTCAACAGCCATCATGTGCTGACGCAGGCTGATACCATCTGTGTACTCGCAAACGAGGTCAAAGGCATCCTGTCGATTCAATAGAATTCACCGTGAATGAAGCTAAGTTGAAGTCTCGATGAGAATAAGTTACAGCGTTTTCAGTTTGGAACGATCGATCTTAGGCTTTTCCTTGGATTCGGCATCATCCCCTTTGTTCTCTCTCCATGGCTTTTTCTTTGAGTACGATTTCAGCTCATGTTCGAGTTGTTCCTGAATATCCTCTCGACCAATTTCGACAGCTTTCTTCGCCCACTTCACGGCATTCTTAAAGTCACCGCTCTCTGCATATGCTGCTGCAAGTGTGCTCAAGATGTGTGGCTTTTCATAATTACTGACTTCACAGGCCTTAAGCGCCAATTCAACAGCTCGTTTTCCATCGCGCACATCATCTACAGGCGATGTTGAGAGTACCCAGGCAAGGTTGTTTAACAAATTGTCGTATTCCCGGTTGATCTTAAGGGCCGCTTCGTAATCGGCAATAGCTTCTTTGTGCTTACCGACATTTAGATAGGTGTCAGCACGCGAGTATTTAGCCAGCCAGTTTTTTGGATCCTGGCGAATAACCTTACTAAATTCGCCGATAGCTGCATCATGAAAGTCACCCATTGAGTAATTCATTGCCAGCTGCATTCGTAACTGAGTATTAGCCGGATTGAATTCAAGTAGCTGTTCCAGCAATCGAGCGGCATCGCCATATTTCTCTTCTTGTTCATAGACCGCGGACAAAAGTAGCAGCGCCTGAGGTGAATTTGGTTGCAGTTGTTGGACTCGCCCGATGTCCTTCTTAGCATCTTCCGTTTCGCCTTTGATAATCAACAGGCGTGCTCGGGTTAAGAGGCCACTTACCGACTTGGGGTTAATCTCAATCGCTTTGTTTAGCTGTTCAATTGCTTCATCGAACTTCTCAGCGGTTAAGTAGAGTTCTGCCTTCAACTCATAACCGGCCGAATTCTTAGGACGAACTTTGATAATGCCATCAACTACAGCGATCGCATCATCAAACTTATCGCTTTGAACCAACGCTTCGGCCAGAGCAACTGCCACAGTCATATTCTCTGCATCCGTTTCGAGAATCGTCTCTAAATCCTTGATCGCATCTTCAAAATTCTTGAGACCCAAGTTGATAAATGCACGTTGCTGGCGAGCATCTGAATGCTCAGGATCTACATCCAGTGCTTTATTGAGCGAAGCAAGTCTCTGTTCAGGTTCTTTTTGAAGAGATGCCTGAACCAGATATGCCTCGGCTAACCTGAGGTCATCATCTTCTAATTCATTAAGAACGGTTTCTACAGAATCCAGGGCCAGTTGGGCTTGTCCACCTGGCAACAGCTGCAGTCTGGCTTGTAACAACAGTGCGTCGACATGCTTCGCATCGTGTTTCAGGATGCGACCCATATCCTCCATGATCAGCTTTCGAATTGACGGCCAACGATTATCCGGGCGTTCACCGAGAATTGCGCGTGACATTTGATTTGCTCGTTCCAGTAAAGTACCGGCGAGCAACTGAACAGCAAATTCTTTGTTGTCATCCGAGACGCCTTTTGCCAAAGCCTCTTCACACAACTTGGCTACCTCTTCCAAGTCATCAAAGTTCTTTGCTTCCAGTTTCAGGTCCGTCGCTTTATCAATTAAGGCGTCACCTTCCGCTGCAAGAGAAACAGCTGGGGCCGTCATCAAACCGTAGAACGCGACCAACACAACGATCATGGGTCTGTTCAATATTCCGTAGTTCATCCGATTCCTCGTCTTTGCTACTAATAGTGTGAAGTGATACTTGGGTCATAATGCCGGTCGCGCATCCGATACCTTCATTATGGCGCGCCAGTGCAATCTATGCACGATGGATAACGCCGTCTGCAAGTACTCGAATTAGAGATCTGCTTGTGTCCAGCTTCCATCAACACTACGCCAAAGTGTGCCATTTGGGTTGGCATCCTGCAGTGCCACAGGTAGTCGGTGTGCGCGAATATTGTCGTAGCAGTGCAGTGCCGCAAATCGAACCATAGCACCTGGAATACCAACGGCCGTAAAGCCTGGATGGCCAGTAGCGGGAAATGGACCTCCGTGGTTCATTGCCGGACTCACTGCGACGCCGGTTGGCATTTTATCATTGAGCAACCGACCCACTTTGGTCCGCAATGCTGGAGCGATTGCATCGTAGGCTGCGTCATCATCGCCGCCGTTATGAGAGTACACACAACCGGTCAGATTGCCTTCGAGCGATTCGATAACAGCTTTTACCTGTTCAATATTCGAAGCCACAACAAAGAGCGATGAATTGCCGAATGCCTCTGTTTGCATCGTTTCCGGGTCATCAATGAACTGTTGAGCCGACACTTTTACAATTGTGTTTGCATAGCAATAACGTGAGTTATCTAATTCAGCATTTCCGACGAGCAACTCGGCTCCGGCAGAAATCAGTGTGCCAAGATTAGCCCGCAGTGATGATTCGACACCTTCTGAGAGCAGCGTGCCTACTGCCGCCTCTCCAAACTTGGCTACGACACCATTTATGAATGCATTGGTATCGTCGCCTTCAAGTAAGAGCACTAATCCCGGATTGGTGCAAAACTGACCTGTACCCATAAGGCAACTGCCGGAGAAATCATCGACAAGTTCTGCACCTCGTTCTGCAAGTGCGCCGGGTAAGATAACTACCGGATTCACACTCGACAACTCAAGATAAATTGGATTGCCGGCCGCATCTGCTGCTGACTTCAGTTTCAATCCAGCATTGCGTGCACCAGTATAGCCAATTGCGCCGATGCGCTCATCGGCGACAAGTCTTTCACCGTCGGAATGGCTGGTTCGATAAAGTAGTTGGACCATCCCAGCTGGCATGCCTGTGGCATCCGCTGCTTCCTTAGCCACTTCCGCAAAAATACGTGTTGTCCCTGGATGCGAGCTATTTGCCTTAGCAATCACAGGATTGCCTGCAGCGATTGCAGCCGCGAAGTCTCCACCGGAGATCGATCCAAATGCAAAAGGGAAGTTGTTTGGGCCAAATACACATACGGGGCCTATGGCACCAAACATAGTTCGGATACCCGTTGCCGTGTCGATGATAGGCATGGCCCAGCTACCGTCACGCGCGGCGGCAGCAGCTTGACGTAGCTGCCCTGTTGTTCTGGGCAACTCACCATCCGCGAGTCTTGGAGAAACGGGGAGCGCCGTTTCAGCGTGCGCCATTTCAACCAGGTCATCCTTCCTTGCTTCAATACCGTCTGCATACGCTTCAAGGAATGCGGCGACTTCAGCACCAGAAGTGGTCCGTAGTGCAATACTTGCCTCGGCTGCCGAAGCGATTGCCGCTTCGCAGTCACTCCAGCTACTAACTGGGTATACCTCTGGAAGAGCTTCGCGTGTGTTTGGGTTATGTGCCTGGAATGTAGACGCTGCATCCGCGTCACGCCATTCTCCTGCTATGAGTACTTTTTGCATCTTTTCTCTTGTTCTCTAAAAACTCTTGTTCTCTAAAAACTCTGGTTCATTGAAAGGTGACAGGTGTACGCACAGTACAAATGCTGTTCACAGATCAGTAATTAATCCTGAATGACCGGATTGGTGAGTGTACCAATACCATCGACCGTAATGTTGACAACATCACCGCGCGTCAGTGTAAAGTCGCTGTCAGGCACAATTCCGGTACCTGTCATTAGGAATACGCCATTGGGGAATTCCTGTTCACGACACAAGTATCCGATTAGATCCTCAAAGGTGCGTGCCATTTGATCGACACCACTTGTACCCTCGAAGGCCGTCACTCCATCCCGCACAATTTCCAGTTTGATTCCGGTATCGTCACGAGCGGGCATCGCGGAGACGAGGGTAATACACGGACCAAGCCCGGCACATTGTCGATAGACTTTGGCCTGTGGAAGATAAAGCGGGTTTTCACCTTCAATATCCCGAGAGCTAACATCATTACCACATGTAAACCCGACGAGGTCGCCACGATCGTTTACGACACAGGTAATCTCCGGCTCTGGTACATTCCATGTTGCGTCAAAACGAATTCGCACCGGCTGGCCGGGTCCCGACACTCGATTCGGTGTCGCTTTAAGAAACAACTCCGGCCGATCCGCGGTATATACGAGGTCATAACATGAAGCCGATGTTTCAGACTCTTCCATGCGAGCGGTTTGGCTACGTTTATAAGTAACGCCAGCCGCCCAGACTTCCTGACAATCAATCGGTGCGAGCAATGACACATCACTTGCTGCCACCACTGTTTCGCTGAGCGTTTCATTAACGGCAGCAACTGGGTCACTTGAGTTTAGGATGTCCTGCAGACTTCCGTACGCTGATCCATCCAGATTCAGTAATCTGATGGAATCGTCTTCAAGCAAACCAACAGCAACTCCACCATCGGCAATCTGACACTTTACAAGCTTCATTTACTTAATCGCTCCATATTTCGTTTAGCCGGCGAATCCAGTTGCCGTGCATGATTTTCTCAACATCAGCTTCACTGTAACCGCGACTGCCTAAAATGCCCACTAGTGACTGCAAGTCTGCAATCGTCTCCATGTCATACGGGCACTGTTCACGGCCGTACCCACCATCAAGATCTGAACCGATACCTACGTGGTCGGTATTTCCGGCGAGTTGGCAGATATGGTCTACGTGATCAACGATCGTCTCAATCGAAACGCCCGCGGTGTATGGCATCGTAACGCCTCGCTGCCAACCACCCGGATACATCATCCAGGCATCAAAAGCCATTCCGATAACAGCATCCCTATCGATGAGGGCTTTGAGTTGTTCGTCACTGAATTGGCGTTGGTGATCAACAATCGCCCGACAGTTTTGGTGACTAGCCCAGACAGGTCCTGAGTAAATCTCGAGGGCCTCCCAAAAGGACTGATCCGTTAAGTGGGTGCAATCCAAGACAATTCCAAGTCGCTCCATCTCCTCCAGCAACTCTTTACAACCGGTCTCAAGCCCGCCGCGACTACCGGTTCCAGGTGCGTATCTTCCAGGACCATAATGAGCCGGGCCAATTGCGCGCAGTCCGTATTCATAGGCCTTTTCAACAAAGTCGATCGTAACCATTGAATCTGCACCTTCCAGGCTTAGGATATAGCCGATCGGCAGATTACTTTTGTCTTCCGTTGATTGCCACAAATCCACATGGCTGTTTAATTGATCGCGATTTCGGATCTGTACCATCTGGCCTTGTTCTTCCATCACCCGGTACCACGCGAGTTGTGCCTGAGTGATGGACCAGGCGATTTCCGGACTGTGCCAGCCTGGTAAGTTATTATCCGGCGCAACGTATCGACCGATTTGCGTTCCTACACAAATCCCAATTTCACCCTTGCGCATTTCATCCAGTGTTAGCACGCCCTTACCTCGATCGAGATAATCCGTCTTTCCGGCTTCTCGGTCTCGAACTTCTTTCAAGCTCTTCGTAAGGTCACGATTCCACTCAACCGCGTTCATCGAGATGTCCAGGTGGGCATCAAAAATTAACATCAGGGACTAACCTTCCAGTTTCTTATAAAAGTACTTCTTAACAACTTTGTCTGACGGCGGTGCCGTTTTCAAAGTAACAATGAATCCAATAATAAATGACCCAAACAGACCAATAATGATTGGGTCTAATTCGAGAGGTCGATACGGTGTGAATCCCTCGCCGTTGATAAATCCAATAATGTAAAGCGACAGGTGAGCACCGAAACCACCGATCATTGCTGCAATGCAGCCTTGGTGATTTGAACGCGGCCAGTACAGAGCGTATACAACTGGTGCTAAGAATGCTGCCGCCAGACCACTTCCCGTATAGACGATAATATCCTGAAGGAATTCCGGAGGGTTCATTGCTCCGATGAGAGCACCAAGCCCCACAACTAATGTGAAGATATAGCTGAGCTTCTTAATCTGTTTCTCAGTTGCATCAGGATTCATATTCCGTTGGTAAATATCGCGCACAAGCGCTGACGAGATCATCAACAGGAAGCTGTCGACCGTACTCATCACCGCTGCAAAAGGTGCGGCAATCAACAACCCCGCAAGCCATCCCATGCCAACATTGGTTGTCAGCGTCACTGCCATTTGCGGCATGATTCGATCTGCTTCTGCCTCCATTCCCGGCAGAAGTATCCTGGCACAACAAAAGATGATCACGAGAGGGAAATAAATCATCGTGTAGTACATCGCGACGGTGAAAATGGACCGCCGTAACGTCATGGTGTCCTTGAAGGCCATCAAACGCACCATGTTGCTAGGCTGTCCGGTACCGGATATAGCCCACATAAAGAAGAAGGAAATCGCGAGGCTCAGCGGCAGGAATCCGCTCGTGCTATCTCTATGAGGCCCAGGTGCGGTCACAAAGGAACCGATTTCTTCATCCGCTGCACCGTATGCGTAATAACCGTCATCAAGGCTAGAAATTTCAATGCCTTCGAGTTGAGGAAACTCGGTCAACGAGCTTCGATAGACGTTTTGCTCCATCTCAAGAAAACTGTCTTCCGTTCTTATGAAGTCAAAAACATACGCATCCAGTTCATCCCCAGCCTTGAGTGATTCGACTTCCGACGTGATCGCATAGAGATTTGCAATCCGTTGCGTTCCCTGATCTTCCCATGGGAGCAAAGTTCCAGTTTTGAGTTCAACTTTACTCAAATCTCCGACATAATCACTCGGAATTCTGACCTTCGCGTTATTTAGTACAAGTCTTACTTCCAAATTGGAAGCCACTCCGTCAGCATCATTTTTGTTTTGCGATTCCATCGCCTTGAACGATCTTCTCTTATCACTGGGAGAAATAATTTCGATGGCTTCAACCAATGAAACTGGCGCACCGGCGCTAAACACATTTCGCTGTTTAGTCCGAAATACACGACCAGACTTTCCGTGTGGTACCTTGCCCTGTGATGAAACCCATGTGCCCGGTGGTATCTGAACATCCTCGGTAGGTGATTCTGGCAGCGATAGCCCAATGGTTACATATCGAGGCGGCACCATCTTTGCCATTTCCTCAGTTACGGCTGCCATACCCGTTTTAGAAGAATCGGATGAATCGATTGCATCCGTAGCCTGATTAATGGCAAGGGGTAACATGATGATCACTCCAACCAGCATTACGATTCCCTGCATCACGTCCGTCCAGACGACAGCATGGAATCCGCCGTAAGTGGTGTACACAATCACCGCGACCCCAAACACCACGAGGCAGAGCATGTAATCAGCACCGAGACCGGAGAAATTTCCAAACCACTCCGGAAGTGCTGCAACGGCACTGTTAAAGGCATCAATCGGTCCGAGCAGCGTTCTGAGGATTTCGCTACCGGCCTTAAACTGCGCAACAAGGTTGAAGGTCATAAAAAAGATGATGAGTGCAACGCTTACTAGGCCAAACGAAACGTTATTGAAACGATCTCGCAGGATATCCGGAACCGTGATAGCACCCGAGATACGAGCTACTTGATTGATTCGTTTACCGAGCAAACCCATGATACAGATCGGTACAACCATGTAACTACCAATCCACAGCGCCAACACCCAGCCATGGGTATAGATCTTTGCGGGAAATCCCATAAAGCTGCCGCCGGATGAACTTGTTGCAGCGAGTGTCAAAGCAAAAGCCCAGACACCTAATCCGCGACTGCCCAGGAAATATTCACTTAAGAAATTCCTGTTTTGCAACAGCTTGTTCGACAGCCATGCAATGACAAACACGCCAAGGATATAAATCAGAAAAGTAAACAGCACCGAATTCCCGGGCTCGGCAGCTGCCAGTAAGAAGTTATCTTTCATCGATGAGATAAACGTATGATGCGCCATTAGCCGTCTACCTCCACTGCGTGTTCCAGATGCTCTTCGTCGCCTGCGATTCCAAGTTCATCGTCCTTCATAAAGCAAAAGCAAAACCATGTGGTGAAGAGATCTGCCGCGAGCCATGGAGCGGCAATTCCCCAAACGACCCATGATGGCATTCCAAGCGTTGTTGGAATATTGGCTGGATCCTCGATGTCATAACCATTGATCTTGCAGTAAGTTACTGCCCAGATGAGTGCTACAAACCAGGTACAAAAAATGACAATTGCTTCACGTCGTGAATTCACAAATGTCGGATCCGGTTCGCTTGAATACTGATCGCGATCTAAATCGGAAGCCATTTACAGCTCCTTGTGAAATAAGAATTCCAGCTACAAACAGCTGATTTTACGTCCTCAAGTAACCGCTCCGCAACTGACCCAACAAAGTTATCTACAAAGAGCAACCGTCGAGGTTGTGTCATAGTGGCAGATTCGATGCCCGACTATAATACTGGTTGCGTTGGCGAATCATTAACCTTCGCCAAAACACATACCCAAGGCCTTTTTACCTTAAGGGTCAGAACAGTCTAAATCATGGCATCTGAGAAAACTCCACAACCTAGCGCCGTCGAAGTCTTCAAGCACGATAGCTTACATTTACGCGGTGAAATCGCGGGCGAGCTAGTGGATGAAAATGACTTCTTTGGAAAAGGCAGCATTCAGCTACTTAAGCACCACGGCACATATCAGCAGGATGATCGTGACGTACGTGGCACGCGCGACGAAGATGGTAAACGCATTAAGCGGTTTATTTTCATGGTTCGCAGCAAAATCCCAAGTGGCATCGTCACCAGTGAACAACTGCTAGCACAATTGGATCTGTGCGATGAAATCGGTAATTCGACATTAAGAATCACATCTCGACAGGGGCTCCAACTACATGGTGTCTTAAAGAACGATCTCGCAACATCCATACAACGAATTAATGAAACCCAGCTAACCACATGGGGTGCCTGCGGTGACATCAACCGAAACGTGATGTGCTGTCCGGCACCATACAAGGATCAACCTCATGTTCAAATGCAAAAAACGGCAATGGATCTCGCAGAGCACTTTGCGCCAAAGACCGGTGCCTACCATGACATCTGGCTAACCGACACAGATACAGGTGAAAAACAACTCGCAGCATGCGATTCAGAAGCAACGCTCTCCGGATACACAGGTGACGACGTTGAGCCGATATACGGAAAGCAGTACCTGCCTCGAAAATTCAAAATGGGAATTGCCCTGCCGGAAGATAATTGCATCGACCTATACACTCACGATTTAGGTTTACTTGGAATCGTACGTGACGGGAAATTAGTTGGTTACAACCTAATCGTAGGCGGCGGACAAGGACGTACACCGAGTGCCGAAAAAACCTTTCCGAGACTTGGTGACCCGCTGACATTCGTGACGCTTGAACAGGTACTCGACGTGGCTGCGGCTATCGTCAAAGTTCAAAGGGATCATGGAAATCGAAGTGATCGAAAAGTCGCTCGTATGAAATACCTGATTCATAACTGGGGCATCGAGAAGTTTAAGTCAAAGGTTGAGGAGTATTACGGTAGCTCGCTTCCAGATCCTGAACCCGACGTCGCACACGAAGTAGATGACCATATGGGATGGCACGAGCAGGGTGACGGGAACCTGTTTTATGGCTTGAACGTCGAAAATGGTCGCATCAAGGATACGGACACATTTAAGCTAAAAACAGCACTGAGAGAGATCTGCACACAATTTAATCCCGGCATTCGTCTTACAGCACATCAGAGCATCATTTTCAGCGATGTGGCACCGGAGAATCGGGATGCAATTGAACAGATCCTGAGGGTTAATGGAATTCCTTTAAGTGAAGATATTTCAAATGCTCGACGCTGGTCCATGGCCTGTGTCGCCTGGCCGACCTGCGGATTGTCCATCACCGAGAGTGAACGAGCACTACCGTCTTTGATCGACGAGCTAGAATCTGCATTGGATGATCTTGGCTTAAGTGACGAGAGGTTTACATTACGTATGACAGGGTGCCCGAATGGTTGTGCCCGTCCTTATAACCCGGATATCGGTCTAGTTGGTCGCGCGAAAGATAAGTACACCGTATTTGTCGGTGGGACAGCCATTGGAAATCGGTTGTCATTTATCCACAAAGATCTTGTACCGTCGGACGAAGTTGTCCCGGGCCTCGTCAAACTGTTTGAGTACTTTAAGAGCGACCGGCAGGGCGGCGAATCATTCGGCGACTTCTGCCATCGTCAAGGAAACGACAATTTGCTCGCGCATGTGGATGGGCAAGCCGTATAGTCCCGGCTATGTAGTCGAACAACGTCTTTGACGCAGGGCTTCGTAAAACAGGACGGTAGCTGTTGCCGACACATTAAGGCTATCTGCAATTCCATTCATCGGTAGCTTTATCGACTCGACACGATCGTCAATCCAATGGTCCGACAACCCTGTTGCCTCAGTACCTAATGCAATGGCTGTTGGTTTCGTTAGATCTGCATCTGTATAGGTAACAGTCGCTGTCACCTGAGTCGCCAGTATTTGAAAGTTACGTTTCTCCAACTCATCGAGCACATCGGTAGACGTTCCGCTATAGATCGGTACTGAAAACACCGTGCCGGCACTTGCCCGAATAGCATTCGGATTAAATATATCCGTGTGCGCGTCAGCCAGAATAATTGTATCGACGCCTGTTGCATCAGCTGATCGCATAAGAGCACCGAGATTCCCAGGCTTTTCAATTCCTTCCAGGACGGCCACCAACGTACTGGATGAGGCCAGGTCGGTTACGCTAGGTATCGGTTTATAACGAGCTGTTGCCACCATGCCTTCCTGACGCTGGCCAAAGCTTAGTTTCTCCATGACGTCCGTTGAAACGTCTATTCGCTGGCTAATCTCGCCGAGTTGTTGAAGAAACTCCTGCCGATCATCACGCTCGCACCAATCTGGACAGACAAATAATTCTTCAATTTCCCACCCCGAATTGATTGCTCGCAGGATTTCTCTGCCACCATCAATAATGAATCGAGATTGAGTCTGACGACCACGTTTCTCTCGCAGTCTGGCCGCATCTTTGACTCGTTGGTTTTGCGTGCTGGAGATTTCCATTTAACCTGCCATTGGGATCTAGGCTTCCAGCGCTAGGCGTGCACCCGTAAGAGTGTTGTATAGCAACATAGTGACCGTTAATGGGCCAACACCACCGGGCACTGGCGTAATGTTAGAGGCCACCTCGCTAACCGGTCCAAAATCGACGTCTCCGACCAATCCCGATTCGACTCGGTTAATACCAACGTCAACTACAACGGCACCAGGTTTGATCATGTCAGCGGTAATAAATTGTGGTTTACCTATAGCGGCCACCAGTACGTCTGCAGTTCTGGTAACTTCAGCGAGATTAGCTGTCCGTGAATGGCACACAGTTACTGTAGCATTTGCCGCCTGCGGTCCGCGTGAACTGTCGCGGTTTAGAAGGATCATCGCCATCGGCTTACCCACAATTTCACTTCGACCCACAACGACAACGTGTTTGCCGGAAAGCTGTATACCACAGCGATCAATGATCTGTTGAACACCGTGTGGTGTGCACGGCAAAAACCTTGGCCGCCCTTGTGAAATCAGCCCTACATTTTCAGGATGAAACGCATCAACATCTTTTAGAGGATTAACGGTATCCAACACGCTTGTTTCATCCAGATGTGATGGCAATGGCAGTTGCACGAGTATCCCGTGAACTGACGAGTCGTTATTCAAGTCGCTTACCAGAGAAAGCAGTTCTTGTTGAGTCGTTTCCGGTGGCAAACGGTGAAGTTGACTCGCGATACCAACGCGTTCACAGGCACGCTCCTTGTTACGAACGTAAACCTGACTGGCTGGGTCATCTCCGACAAGCACGGCAGCCAGACACGGTATAACTCCGGTTTCGGAAGTAAACTGTTCGACTTCCTGCGCTATTTCTTTCTGGATCTCAGAAGCGATCGCTTTGCCATCCATGATTTCTGCAGACACAAATACTTCCCCCGAAGTTCGTTACGCTGGTTTGCTGCTGCATTTTATCCGACGACCGCACATGTGTCATGGGTCAACAGTCTTAACCTGGATTCCCTGCTATTTGATATAGGACGGTTATTCATGCTTTTGCTATACTCCCCACCCGAATTCTCAGTAAGGGGTATGCGCTGATCGCAGCCATTTCTTGCAGGGTTTTCAATAGACTTAATTACGGGGGGGTCAATCCGTAATGAGTGAGTAAGTGCTTTGATGCATAAGCTCTGCAATTCGCATGCCCGCAGAATGACCATGGCAGCCTTAATGTGCTGTTACATGGTATCGTTGCCCGGTTGTGGTACGACCAAGGTTAAGACGGCAACCGAACAATTGCTGATATCCAATGCTGTTGACATGACTATCGGAAAAATGGATTTTTCGGTCATCGCCGGTGAGCCAGTATTTCTGGACACCCAGTACATCACGGCTGTCAAAGGATTCGGCTTTGTAAACGCCAATTACATTGTTAGTTCTATTCGTCAACAGCTCTTCGCACACGGTTGCCAGGTTCAGGAGGCTAAGGATGATGCCACGTATATCATAGAAGCACGTGTCGGTGCTCTTGGCAGTGACGGCCACGATGTCACCTACGGTATACCTGCTAATAATGCGATCACAACGGCTGCATCCATTATCACATCAACACCGAGCCTACCGGCGATTCCTGAAATCTCCTTTGCTAAGCGTCATGGCCAATCCGGTGTAGCTAAGATCGCCGTGTTCATATACAGCAAGGATGAAAAAGAACCTGTCTGGCAGTCCGGCGTCGAATTTGCCCGAAGTACAGCTAACGATGCATGGATATTCGGAGCCGGTCCATTCCAGTGGGGTACGATCCATGAGGGTACCAGATTCGCTGGTTCACGAATCTCTATTCCCATAGCAGAGTGGTTTAGGCCAAAATCAAGGGGCGATGAAGATGAAGAAATCAAGATTCAGGATGAATTCACCTTTATCAACCCACCAGAACCACATTCGCAATCCGTGATTCCAGCGGGACATACCACGGAAGCACCTGTCGGTGGTGAACCTGGAACGTTACCCGAAAACCCGGATGCGAAGCCAATTAAATAGAGACACCTAATCTGGTACTACTATCGTCAGAGTTTGAGGTAAGACGAGAATGGCTCAAGGCATGGATGCTAACCAATCTCCTAGAATTCTAATTACGCGACTCAGTGCCATCGGCGATTGCATTTTGACAATGCCTGTGGCTTGCGCAATTCGTGAGGCTTTTCCAAATGCCTACATCGCATGGATGACACAAGGTGCGGGAGCGACGTTTCTACATAACCACCCCGCAGTTGATGAAGTAATAAAAGTACCCAAAGGTTGGCTGAAGTCACCCAGGGAAGTTCTTAAGCTGAGAAAGCAATTACGCCAAAAGAACTTTGACTGGACGGTCGATGCACAAAGCCTAACAAAGAGTGCAATGGGTGGCTGGTTATCTGGATGTAAGAATCGCGTTGGTTTTGCACGTGGTCAGGGGCGAGAACTTGCACCTGTCTTGAACAACATACGCATTAAGCGTACGGCTGATCACGTTGTCGACGCATACCTGCAGTTGCTCGAGCCTCTCGGAATTACATCTCCAACGGCTCAATTCAGCTTCCCACGTGATGCAGATGCCGAGCAGTTTGTTGCAGACCATCTATTGTCCGCTGGAGTTCGTGAACCATTTGTGGTTCTCAATCCGGGGGCTGGTTGGCCATCCAAAGTCTGGCCCGCAGAACGGTATGCTGACGTGGCAAAGTTCATCGGAACGCAATTCAATCTACCGTCCGTCGTCGTTTGGGCTGGTGGCGAGGAAAAAGAGTGGGCCGAACTGATCAGTAGCAAATCAGACGGTCACTGTGAGCTTGCGCCGTCCACAACCCTTCCTCAGCTGGCAGCTATGTTGCGAAAAGGATGTCTGTTTGTCGGCAGTGATACTGGCCCGCTACACATGGCTACAGCGGTTGGCACTCCGTGCATTGGTATGTATGGACCAACGATGCCTAGTGATTGTGGTCCGTACGGCGAGCAACATGTGAGCGTACAGGCTTTCTATCAAGATGGAACGGGTAAAGAGCGAAGACGAGGTCCCAATACAGCTATGTGTGCAATCACGGTGGAAATGGTGACCAACGCATGTGACGAAGTGCTCTCCAATCGCCTGCACTTACCTAAACAATCACACGCAGCGTAATTCTTTAAGTTGCCTGTCTCTGTATCGGATGATCGATGTTTAGTCCTGACCAGTACGAACTTCTCGACTTTGGCGAAGGGAGAAAGCTCGAACGATTTGGGGATTTGATTATCAATCGCCCATCTTCACCCGCAGAGTTTGCTTCTCCCACTAACCCCGATCGCTGGAGCGATGCTGATCTGATTTATGAACGAATCAGCGATCAGGCCGGTGAATGGAAAGCAATAAACCCTTCGCTTGCTAAGAATCTTAATCCAGATGGATCCGGCTTTTCAGAATGGCCGCTTTCGTTCAATGCTCAGTTCAGTTTTCAGTTGAAGGTCACGCCATTTGGTCACGTGGGAGTATTTGTCGAACAGTCTCAAAACTGGTTGTGGATCGCGGATCAGGTGGCTCGTCAGGCAAGACGCCACTCTGGCGAAATTCGTGTACTGAATCTATTCGCCTACACGGGTGGGAGTACGATGGCAGCTGCCAAAGCCGGAGCAAGCGTCGTACATATCGACTCTGCAAAAAACGTTGTGCAGTGGGCAAGAAACAACGCTGATTACTCCAGCCTCGGTGATGCACCCATTCGATGGATCGCTGAAGACGCGATGTTATTCTGCCAACGGGAAGCGAAGAGAGGAAATACTTATCACGGTATCATCCTTGATCCGCCATCATACGGTCACGGCCCTAAGGGTCAGGTGTGGAAGATTCAGCAATTACCTGAACTTCTTGAGTTGTGTAAACAGATCCTGATCCTTGAATCACATTTCATATTGCTGTCTTGCCATTCACCGGGAGTCGGCCCGGCAGAGTTGCAAGCATATCTCTCGCAAATCATGGTTGGCCATTGTGGTGGTAATACTCAAGCGCATGACATGGAGATTATCGCGAGTGATGGTCGTGGATTACCATCAGGGTGCTGTGCACGGCTCATCATCTGATTTGCCGCTTAGTCCTTACCGAGCAAACTGCGTACGGCCGCGCCGATATCTGTTGGCCTCATCAGATGTTCACCGACGAGCATTGCATTTACACCATTGGATCGGAGCATCTCGGCATCATCGTACCCATGAATTCCACTTTCGCCGACCAGTAATACATCGTCAGGGATTTGGTGCCGCATGCGTACGGTATGCTCTAAATCTGTTACGAAGGTCTTGAGGTCCCGATTATTAACACCAACCAACGTGGCACCTGCTTCGAGGACACGACTCAAATTATCAGGTTCGTAAAACTCCACCAATGGCGTCATCCCCAACTCCAACGTTTCATTGTGCAGCTTTCGAAGATCACAATCGGTGAGGCACTCGGCAATCAACAAAACAGCATCAGCACCAGCACAACGCGCTTCGAGTAGTTGGTATGAATCCAGAATAAAATCTTTACGTAGTACTGGAATCGAAACGTTTGATCGGACGCTAGTCAGAAACTCCAGGCTACCTTGAAAGAAATGTTGGTCTGTCAGGACACTTATACATCGCGCCCCATTGGCCTCATAACACTGTGCAATATTGACCGGATCAAAGTCTGCTCGAATAATCCCCGCCGATGGGCTTGCTTTCTTTACTTCCGCTATCAGGCTAATTTCACCGGAGTGGTTCAGGGCTTCGAAAAAATCGCGTGGAGCCGGAGCATCGGGGATTCGTTCCGCTAAGGACGCCTCGGGAATCGCCTCCTTCGCTTCAGCGATTTCCTGTCGCTTCGTCTGAACGATCTTGTCCAATATGTTTGTTTCAGCTGTCATCTTCTAATTCGACGAATTCGGTCGTTAGACCACGTTCCGTTTTATACCTACTAAGTAGTTCTCTGGTTTGCTCGATTCCAAGAAACCTCACGATCTCCCAATAGGGTCTCTTGCCCCTTACAAATCGCTTACGCCTCGGTTCCTTAGTGCCATCATACCCACACACGATGCAGTTCTTTAATGGGGAGCCCTCTGATTTGCCATCTGAGATCTTACATCGCGGACAGTGGCTATCTACAAACCAATTGTTTTCGAAGACTTCGCCAGACGGATACGCATCCACGCGTATCTTCAGGTCGTTCTCTATTGCATTACTAATCGCCTGATGAAAATACTGCCAACACGAAGGAACAAACCCAACTAACTGGTGCTGGCACTCAAGTACAGATTCCAGTACCAATCGAAGGAACATCAATTCCTTATGTGACCCAATGGGTTTCATCCAGAGTCCATACCAAGATGGTTCTGTTTCGAAAAACCCCAATGCTGACCGTTCTAGTGAATGTTGATCTAAGAACGGCTGAGCGAGCTCTGAGATGTTTTTTTTTATAATCGGTGATGACCCACTCCAATCATCTGGATCAATTCCGTTTTCCGTTACAAAGCCATAACAACCGGCCATTGCTCCGGGATCGGTAGATAGAAATGCATTGGCCGGACAAGTATTACAAGACTCTGATACGTCGCCACCATAAAACTCGAGGGCTTCACTCACTCGAAATCCCATCACATCCGTAATCTGGATAGATTCCAATTCAGAGAAAGGTTGGATGCAAATGTCACCATCAATGCGCGATTCAAGCTGAGCTTTACGGATCGCCCTCACGGGACGCAGCGCTCGCTCTATTTGCAGCGGATCATCCCAGCCGTCAAATTCCCGCAACTCGCATTGCCGCTGAAGACTCCACGCCAGAAATCCAGGTGTTCTATCCGGCATGATTCGCGGTCACTCAACTGAAGATTGACTAGTGTTTAAAGTGACGTCGTCCGGTGAATACCATTGGAATACCACGTTCGTTACAAGCTGCGATCACTTCATCATCTCTTCTCGAACCACCGGGCTGAATGATTGCTGCAATCCCAGCGTCGGCTGCAGCATGGATGGAATCGGGAAACGGGAAGAATGCATCTGACGACAACACGGCACCTTGTACCCGATCGCCGGCCTTACGAATGGAGATTTCAACCGAATCCACCCGGCTCATTTGGCCAGCCCCTGCTCCCACAAGAGATCGATTGCGACAAATTGCAATGGCATTGGACTTAATGTGCCGGACGATTTGCCAGGCAAAGCGTAGTTCACCCTCGAGAGATTCATCCAGTTGTGCTTCCGTAACAACTTGCCATTCGTCATAAGCATCGGCAAGTGTATCACCGTCCTGTAGCAGCAGTGCGCCGGCAATTTGCCTCAATTGCCCATCACCAGCAGACAGTCGGCCATCTCCCATCTCCATTAATCGAACATTTGCTTTCCATTTTGGACGCGTGGTAAGAATCTCTACCGCAGCACTACTAAAGGAAGGGGCTGCGATCGCTTCGATAAACAAACCTGGTTCTGCCAGCACTTCAGCCGCTGCTTCATCTACTTGCTGATTAAACCCAAGCACTGAGCCAAATGCGCTAAGCGGATCACCTGCCATTGCATTTTTGGTAGCCTCAGCAATGTTGTCAGCGACTGATGCTCCGCAAGGATTATTGTGTTTAATGACCGAGACGGCGGGATCGGTATAAGATTGCGCAATATTATATGCAGCGTCCAAATCCAACAAATTGTTATATGAGAGCTCCTTACCGTTAAGCTGTTTAGCTCGCACCAGGCTTGGTCCTGAAATACCAAGCTGTTCATACACAGCTGCTTTTTGATGTGGGTTCTCTCCGTATCGTAGGACAGCGGATCGTTTCAGTTCG
>Ga0114933_10002233_pt1 | contig 20374 bp, 12 predicted proteins | sample 4SBtaG_FD_89691 | JGI IMG/M metagenome (GOLD analysis project Ga0114933, IMG submission 89691) | Deep subsurface microbial communities from Kolumbo volcano to uncover new lineages of life (NeLLi) - 4SBTROV12_W25 metaG | ecosystem: Environmental > Aquatic > Marine > Volcanic | place: Kolumbo... | reverse complement strand
GACTGGCGTCTTTGGGACATAGGTCCGATATTTCAACGAATCCGCAAACCCCTTCGCTTACTTCGCGCGGAATCCTGCATTAACCACCTCAAGGCTTTCTTTGCTTGGTCGGTTCTGCTCTTCCGAGAGTGCCATAAGGGGTGTTTCTGTCAATCCCAACTCGTCTGTGGCCGTGGGCTGGTTCGGATTGTAGTAGAGGAGGCCCGTGACGTGACTCCCCTCCGCTGTTCCTTCGTGAATGGCCCTCAAAGCAGCTACTGCATCGGTAGGGTCATGTTCATCTCCAACGGTCTCCAACCTCAGAGTGGATCCGTCGAATAGGGATATTTCACTATACTCTCCCTCGGGTACATCAACTTCCTCGAGTGGCGAGAAGTGAGGTATGTAGTCCAGTATGTGAAGGACCTCGTCATTCCCCTTTACGTAGTTGTAGGATCTGTAAGACTCGTCGTTGTTAGCGAAGGTTACACAGGGTGAGATTACATCGATTACAGCCATTCCCCTATGACTCATTGCAGCTTTGACAAGGGCCGTTAATTGCTTCTTGCTTCCGGAGAACGACCTAGCCACGAAGGTGCACCCAAGATTGACCGCCATGGCACATAGGTCTATGGGGGCCTGCTCGTTTACTGACCCCTTCTTCTTCTTGGAGCCCTTCTCGACAGTAGCGCTGTATTGGCCCTTTGTAAGCCCATATACGCCATTGTTCTCGATAATGTAAACCATGTCGATGTTCCTCCTGATTGCATGGATGAACTGCCCGATCCCTATGCTAGCAGTGTCCCCATCCCCTGAGACGGCAAGGAACGACAGGCTCTTGTTCACCATGTTGGCGCCCGTTGTAACAGACGGCATCCTACCGTGAACTGTGTTGAATCCATGGCTCTTAGAGAGGAAGTAAGCAGGGGTCTTCGAGGAGCACCCTATTCCGCTCATCTTTGCGATGCCTTCAGGCTCTATTCCGTTCTCCCAAGCCGCTTGGATGATGACATTGGAAATCTGGTCGTGCCCACAACCAGGGCAGAGGGAGGATTTTCCTCCGGTATATTCGGATTTCTCCAAGTTGATGACGTTCAACTTCACAGGCTTCATTCAACGCCCTCCAATACTCTCAAAATTCTCTCAGCATACTCCCTAGCCCGAGGGGGAAGCCCGTCGCTGTATGCCACCGAATGCATTTTCGGCAGCAGCTCCACTGGCAGCTCCTTTCTCAGTATCCCGTAAAGCTGCCCATCTCGATTGATCTCAAGAACGACTACCCTTTTGTGTCTCTCGATGAAACCCTCGAGATCCGAGTGATAGGGAAGTGCCCGGACTCTGCAAGTGCTTACAGAGATCCCGGACTGCTCAAGTATGTCGTCGATTTCGACAATGGAGTTCTCCATTGAACCATAGAATATGATGCCGACATCTCCATCCGACTCCTCTCTAAGGAGGGGGGCGGGAAGAACATCCCTAGCACCATCGATCTTTCTGCGGAGCCTTTCCATAGTGGCATGGTAGACTTGCGGGTCTTCTGAGTAGATCCCATCCTCGTCATGGCCTGTTCCGCGATATAGGATTGGAGCTAGGCCACTCCCTGGGAGAGTCCTGTATGCAATTCCGTCGCCATCGACATCCCGGTATCTTCCGAAGTTGTCCATGGCGTCCAACTCCCCCTGAGTTCGTATCACCTTCCCCCTGTCCATCTTCTCGCTTGGATACTCAAACCCGCTCGTCGACCACCTATTCATTCCCAGGTCCAGATCGCCGAAACCGAAAACTAGCGTTTGGAACCTCTCAGCATAATCGAAAGACCTCCATCCGAATTCGAAACACTCGTCCACAGTTCCTGGAATCAGAACAATGTGCTGAGTATCTCCGTGGCTCGCCTCATAGCACATTGACAAGTCTCCCTGTTGAGTTCTAGTCGGCAGTCCTGTGGAGGGCCCAGTACGATTGATGTCCCAGATTACTCCTGGGACCTCCGAGAAGTAGAACAGGCCAATGAATTCAGACATCAGCGAAATGCCCGGGCCACTGGTGCACGTCATTCCGCGACCACCTGCCCATCCCGCGCCCAGAACCATTCCCGCAGCCGCGAGCTCGTCTTCGGCCTGTACGACCGCACAGGTCGCACCACCGTCATCGCCCTCCTTCAGTTTTGGAATCCATGAGATAATCGACTCGGCCAGTGAAGAGGATGGCGTAATTGGGTACCATGAGAGCATGTTGATGCCCCCGTAGATTGACCCTAGGCCAATCGCCTCGTTGCCCTCAATAAGGAATGTGTCAGATGACTTCTCACGCGCCTCGAGATCAAAATGGCAATCGAAGTCCCAGTTCTCGGCGGCATACGCCCTCCCCTCTGAAATTGCTCTGATGTTGAGCTCTATCGCCTTCTCCTTCCCCCTGAATTGCTGCTCGACGCACTTCTCGATGGCACCATCATCGATACCGAGAAGGTGTGCTAGCCCACCTACGTAGTACATGTTAGCCATCAAACGAGCCAATTTGGGATTAATTCCCCTGGCCATTTTCGTCATTGGCATACCGAGACAGACGCAGTCGTCCCTGTCCGCGGGCATCTTCGCGTCTTCATTGTAGATGACGACGGTCCCGGGACTCAACGAAGCGAGGTCTTTCTCCCATGTTTCCTTGTTCATCAATACCTGCAGGTTGGTATCGTCGCCCGGCGCTTGGTAGCCCTTGTCACTGACCCTGATGATGAACCAAGTTGGGAGGCCAGAAATGTTACTCGGGAACAGATTCTTCCCGCTCACTGGAACTCCCATCTCGAACATAGAATGGAGTATTATCAAGTTGGAAGACTGAGAGCCAGTGCCATTGGCCGTAGCGACATTGATTGTGAAGTCATTGATGATCCGGCTCATCAGTCATTTCTCCCATCGGCCCGCCGCACCTAGGACTCGCAGCCTTCCGCGCTGTGAGGATGGTCTTAGCCGTTACCCCGGTGGGTCCACTCCGAAAACACCCTCAAATTTCCGCTGCCGTTTTGTATGTGAGCATGGTCGCGCTGCCCATGCCCGTGCCAGAAGAACTGCAGAAGTCTTGGGATTTAGCCGACTCAATGCTGTCGGAGGGGCAATTCATAGAGGCTCTCTCGGAACTGCGTCAGGCTTGGCCGTTGTGCGAGAATGACGGCCAGAAGGTAAGGACACTCCGTCAGGCGGGAGACGTAGGAACCGCTCACGGAAGCGAAGATCAGGGTTCACAGAAGAGACATTGGCAGAAAGCGCTGAAGAGCTACAAGAGGGCACTCAAGATTGACCCTAAGAACAAGGATACGAGACGCAACATGAACTCGTTGCTCTCCATGATGGACGAGAAGTCGATAACAGGTGGAGCGGGCATGCAATTCTTCGACGAGGGGAATCCCACACCGATGGGACTGGTGGCCATGGTCATAGCGGGGATGCTACTGCTCACTTCCATCAAGCTGATTTCCGACGCTATCCAGGAGGACCCCGAGAACCCGGTCGTGTCTCTGGAGGTCTCGTACGTCGATGACTCAGGAGATAGGGTAGAGGGAACAATTGAGATTGAGCTATTCCAGGACTTGGCACCAGTTCATGTTGAGAACTTCATTGCCCACGCACAGAACTTCCGATACGACTTCACGATTTTCCACAGGGTCATAGATGACTTCATGATTCAGGGTGGAGACGTGGACCGTCAGGATGGAATGGGCGGATACGCCGCTAACTGGTACGGGTACTGCAACTGCGAAAGCGCAACTAGCCAGAGCTCCTGTGATCAGAGCGAGTGGACCATACCCGATGAGGCCGACAACGGCCTTCTCCATTCCCCCGGTATGCTAGCAATGGCCAAGACATCTGCAGCCAACACTGGCGGCAGCCAGTTCTACATCGTCCCAACAGGTAGTACACCTAGCCACCTAGATGGTGTCCATACGGTGTTCGGTCAGGTGTTGAGTGGACAGAATCATGTAGACGCAATCACGGAAGTTGCCACAGATGGCAACGATAAGCCAGTTGAGGACGTAAGGCTGGTTCACGTAACAGTAAACGACTGATTATGTCCCTTGTTCGCTGAGTCAAGTTGATTGGCTACGCCTTCGCCGGTTAGGGCGACGGTGACCGCATGTCCTCGAATGACCCATTCAAAGCTCGCTCGTCTTTCGAGACTAGCGATGGCTCATTGGGGAGCTTCTTCGACCTAGGTGCGTTGGAGGAACAAGGCATCTGCGAACTCGACTCACTCCCCTTCACGATTAGGTGCCTTCTGGAGGCCGCACTGAGGAAGTGTGACGGCTTCTTGGTGACCGAGGAAGATGTTAGGAGAATAGCATCTTGGTCTCCCGAGATGGAGCCCGCCGAGATTCCGTTCAGTCCAAGCAGGGTTATCCTTCAGGACTTCACTGGAGTTCCGGCGGTAGTCGATATTGCTGCCCTCAGGGATGCAATGGTTGGGCTCGGGGGGGATCCGAAGGCAGTCAACCCCCAGGTGCCAGTAGACTTAGTGGTGGACCACTCTGTACAAGTGGACTACTCGGGACTCTTCCCGAATGCCCGTGAGAAGAATCTCGAGATGGAGTATGAGAGGAACATGGAGCGCTACAAGTTTTTGAAGTGGGGCCAGCAGAGCCTCGATAGCTTCAGAGCAGTACCGCCTGGTCGCGGGATAGTTCACCAGATCAATCTCGAGTGGATAGCCTCCGTAGCTAGGGAAGAGAGCGGGATTTGGATGCCAGACACCCTCGTTGGCACCGACTCCCATACTACTATGATCAACGGGCTAGGGGTTCTGGGATGGGGCGTTGGCGGAATAGAGGCCGAGGCAGTGATGCTCGGCCAACCGATATACATGCTTCTTCCTGAGGTGGTAGGATTCGAGTTGAAGGGCGAGGCCTCTCCTGGAGTTACAGCTACTGATCTGACACTCAGAATCGTGCAGATGCTAAGGGAGCACGGCTGTGTCGGGCGATTCGTTGAGTTTCATGGCCCGGGGCTTTCCAGTCTCAGCCTGCCCGACAGAGCGACGATAGCGAACATGGCCCCTGAATATGGTGCAACATGCGGCTTCTTCCCCGTGGATCAAGTCACTCTGGACTACATGAAACTCTCAGGAAGGGAAGAATCGCACGTAGAAAATGTGAGGAGGTACCTCTCTGCTCAGGGAATGTTCCACACTGAATCTTCACCCACTCCATCATTTACCTCCAACCTATCTCTTGACCTCAGCACAGTTGTCCCTTCCATGGCCGGCCCGAAAAGGCCACAGGATCGAGTCAGTCTTTCTGATATGAAGTCACATTGGAGGGAGAGTCTGAACGCCCCCGTGGGCCACCAGGGTCACGGTATCGACCCATTAAGGAATGCTGACGAATCAGAAATTTCCGGCAAGGGATGCAGACTATCTCACGGCGATGTCGTTATCGCCGCTATCACCAGTTGCACAAACACCAGCAATCCAAGCGTCATGGTTTCGGCCGGACTAATGGCTAAGAAGGCAAGATCCAGAGGCATGACAATCAAGCCATGGGTCAAACCCAGTCTGGCCCCTGGAAGCAGAGTAGTCACCGAATATTTGGATGCTAGCGGCCTGACTACCGACTTGTCAGATTTGGGTTTCAGCGTTGTAGGGTATGGATGTACAACCTGCATTGGTAACTCGGGACCCCTGGATGACGAAATAGAACAGGCAATAGATGATGGAAACCTGGTAGTTGGGAGCGTCCTCTCTGGCAACAGGAACTTCGAGGGAAGGATTCACCAAAAGGTACTGGCCAACTATCTAGCAAGCCCGCCCCTCGTAGTGGCTTACGCACTCGCAGGAACTTTGGATATCGACTTCTCCGTCGATCCAATCGGGATGGACCGGTCTGGAAAGCCAGTATTCCTGTCTGATATCTGGCCAAGCGATGATGAAATCAGGAAAACAGTGGATTCGTGTATCACTCCCGAGATGTTCAGGGAAAGGTACTCAGATGTTCTCGAAGAGCCCAGATGGGACTCAATTCCCAGTGATGATTCCGACCTGTACCAATGGGACGAGGATTCGACTTACGTCAGACTCCCCAGCTTCCTTGAGGGAATTACCCCCGAACCCAGTGAGATAGAGCCTATTTCCTCGGCACGGGTACTCCTCAAACTGGGTGACTCAGTTACCACTGATCACATCAGTCCGGCTGGAGCCTTCCCTCACCATGGGCCGGCCGGGAAGTATCTGGTAGGAAAGGGCGTCTCCCCACGGGACTTCAACTCGTTCGGTAGCAGAAGGGGAAACCACGAAGTGATGATGAGAGGGACTTTCGCAAACGTCCGCATCAGGAATCAACTCGCCCCTGGTACCGAGGGCGGATTTACGACACACCTCCCTAGTGGTGAAGTGACATCTGTGTTCGAAGCGAGTAGAAGGTACGTCGAAGAAGGGACTCAACTGATTGTCTTGGCAGGCTCCCAGTATGGTACGGGAAGCAGTAGAGATTGGGCTGCCAAGGGCACTCTCCTTCTGGGTGTCAAGGCGGTAATCGCAACCTCGTTCGAGAGAATCCACAGATCCAACTTGGTAGGCATGGGAGTTCTACCTCTCACATTCACAGAGGGTGAAGACGCCGACAGCCTCGGTCTGGATGGAACTGAATCCTTCGACATACCCGCAAGAGGGGACCTAGAGCCACTATCCAGTATCCGTGTAGTAGCCACTAAGGGGGACGGGAAAAGGGTGGAATTCGACGCCACTGTCAGATTGGATACCCCAGTCGATGTCGAATATTATCGAAATGGCGGAATTTTGCAGACCGTATTGAGGAGTCTTGCAAAGGCGTGACTTAGTTAATGGTGAGTGTACGGCTGGCATCAGGAGGGAGCAGATGAGCCAGGGAGAGAATGTCAGATTCAGCTTCAGATCCCATCAGGATTCCATAGAAGTCGTCCTGCAGGGCGATGCCGATTGGGTGAATTACCTTCGGTCCGATTTGGGGCTCAAAGGCGCAGTTGGATTCACAAGACCGTTGGGGAAATCAGCACCTCGCCCCGATGCTCAATCAATGGGGGAATCCACGGGCCCTTCCAGTGCCAAACCCACACTGCCAGGACCCCCGCCCGACCCAACCAGTATACCCTCGGTGGTCAGGACAGTTGGAGACCTGGATATTTCGGCAAGGGCCTCGGAACTAGGGATGTCGAGTCAGACCGATACCGACATGGCTGCTCTAGCCGAATTCATAGATGAGGTTGATCCGCCCGAACCGGTGACCAATATACTCTCCAGTGATCCTATGGCCGAGGCATGGCTCCAATTGATCCTCACAATGGTCGTAAGGGAGCATGGCCACACTTCCATGTCCCTAAGTGACATAGAGAATCTCATTGGGGAGAAGGTAAACAAGGACTCAGTGGAGATCAAGACATTCCTCGATAGACTCTGGAGGATAGGAAAACTCGAGAGAATTCATGGGGGTGCAGAGGATCACTACGCACCCAGTCCCAGCTGGCTAGAATCGCATTAATTCGACATTTCCCCGCTACAACCCCTATGGGGTTGCCACACTCACCTCTAGAGAAGGCATAAGAGAGGGCCGAATGTCCCGACGGGTATGTCGTTCAGTTCGAAGACCGCCCAAAACCGAAACAGAGAGGCCCGAAGGGCCGTACTTCTGGTGCTATTGCTTCTAGCCTCGCCACTGGCTGCCGTCGCTCCCGGTGCTAGCGCATCACACATCACTCAATACGCCGTTCAGAGGGACCCTCAGGACGCCGCGGTGGGAGACATAGACTGCGATGGCGATAACGACATCGTTTCCGCTAGTGCAATGGGTCACTACATCACCGCCTTGTACAACGACGGCTCAGGAGGATTCGCAGACAGGCAGGACGTCTTCATTTCGAACAACGACTCCCAGAGGGCTGGCTTCGTGGACACGGCAAACGGCGTCGATGTCGAGATAGCCGATATTGACGGAGATGGAAATAACGACGTCATCTACTACCAAGAGAATATCAGATTCGTGGGCGAGACTTTGGTCAGACCAGGCAACCTCACTGTTCTGTGGGGTGACTGCGACAACCTAGTCCACGAGTGGTCCGACACCGAGATCACGATCTCCAACCCGTATCACGTGGACATGGCTGTCGGAGATATCAACGACGACGGCAATGACGACATCGTACTGCTGACAATAGATGCAACATTCACAAATCAGTACATTCAGGTCTACAGGGGCCCCGACCCAAGCCTGATAACGAATCAGCAGGCTCTGCCGGTTCCACTGACAAACGGCCTCTATGACCACATGGAACTTGGTCACTGGGGGGAGACAGTCCAAGGAGGTGGACTCCCGGGGAGTATCGGTGATTGCGAGGACCTGGACCTATGGCTCCTCAGGACACCTCCCTACAACACAGGAGTTGGATACTCAGTCGGGCACTATGACAACATGACAGTCCTGGAGTACGATTGCCTCCAGAATCAGTACCCCAACCCCATGACTCCGTCAGCCCAAGGGATCAACGAGTTCAAGCTCGATGCAGAGCACAACTACCCAATGTACGGGATGGACATCTCGGATACAAACAACGACAACGAGGTAGATATGATAGCCGTAGTCGACGGCCTCACTGGAAACATCTCCTATGCTGAGAAGAGTGGAAGCTCATGGAACACCCAGAATTACGTCACTCTGGGGGACTTCAAAGGCGCGTCGATCACAATCGAGGACGTGAATAGGGACGGGGAGGTCGACTTCTTCGTACCTACCGAGCTGACTCTGACTAGACTACAGGACTCCAGTGCTCAGAACCAGACATATCTACTGCTAGAGAACCTCAGGGAGATTAATTCCGTAGAGATTATCCTGGCAAACCCAAACGGCCCAGGGTACCTTTCATCCCTGTCCTTTGACGTAGGCAGAAGGCCTACAATGGCTATGCCAGGGCAGCTCCAAGGAGGAGAGAACAGCGCCTTCGAGATCGTAATCGGCCAGAGGGACTACTCATACAGATTCGCTGACAATGCGATGTGGCTGGATACCCAGGGATGGGCTGGAGCCGGCGACTTCCTGTCCGTACTTACTTTGGACAACGAGGACATGGGGATCACGAGCGTGACCGCCGCACCTGCATCTTACAACCCTGCCACAGGTGAGGCCCAGCTGGGAGAGGGCAACAGATGGGTAAATGTCACTGTCAAGAATACAGGACTGAATCCACTGTCAGGCTCAATCGATGTTGACCTCGAGGTCAAGGAGGTACTCGGGGGAACCGATACCGTCGTCTACTCGTCCGATTTCGATGGAAACACGGACAATACGAATTGCCCGGCCTGCTCGTTCTCCAAGGTCTCATACACAGGAGACTATGATTCCGGGGACTCCTCATGGCACATAGAGACCGGCTCAACAGCCGAAACCGAGAACGTGTCGTGGTATGAGGCAGACAGCAACCCCACTGGATATTACTGGGTAGGCCTCGACTACAATGGAAACAACGAGTCCGACTCGGGGTACTACAACAACATGGACGAGGCGCTGATACTGGAGAACGTAGACCTGACTGGTGCGGATGCTGCGTTCATGGATATCTCAGCGATGTGCACTGTATCCTTCTTCGAGCTGTTCCTAGCAGAGCAGTACTCTGTAGTGGAAAGATGGCTCTACGAGGATTCGTGCGGCATCGAGGTATGGTCCGAAGGCAACGGATGGGAGTCAGTATTCTTTACTGGAGGTTGGGACCTGAATAGGTACTACCGACTCCTTGCACAGGGTGTGGATCCGGAATTTAACACCAACAACGGCAACTACGCGAGCGGGTATGCTACAGGGTGGACGAACTTCACTGAGGACGGGGGGACTTCCGATGCCGAAAACGAGGCTGAGTCAATCGACCTAACTCCTTATGCGGGGCAGGTAGTGGATATCCGATTCAGATTCCGAAGTGGATTAGTGGGATCAGTTGGTCCAACCGGCTCATCTTATGACTCCGGGGAGGACGGATTCGCCTTCGACAACATAACGATCAGGAAGAGGGATGTGACCTTCGGAACTAGCGAGGTAGTCACTCAGACGTTGAACTTCAACAATCTAGCTGCAGGTGCCTCAGAGGACGTCTCTCTCACTGCTGACTTCGTGGATAACACCACTTACTACATCAGCACAGAGCTGACCAACCCAAGCGGATTCACTGATATGGACAGCCTGAACGACCAGGTGAAGTTCCAAACCACGGTCAACAACCTGTTCGATCCGGGTTTGGCAGAGGAGCCATGGCCATCCTTGGAAAATGGAGTGAGATACGCATCAGGAACTAGGGATGTGGAGCTCGTAGCCAGGAACTGGGGGAATACGGTAACTGACTTCTCCGTTCAAGCGATGATATACAACGCTGAGCCGGATTTGGTCGCAATCGAGGATTTCTCTGGCGTTGATCCGATTTGGACGGACGATAATGACCAGCCTGGCAAGGAAAATGGCAGTAGACTAGACGACTCGACCGGTCAGAACTCCATGCTCCCTCAGAATGTCGGCGTCTTCAAGAGCCACTCATACTGGCTCGGCCATCCCGATGATGGCTACGGCGACAACTGGAGTGAGACTATGACGATAGACTCCATTCCGATAGCCGCTTCAGGTGCCGACTTCACATACCTGACCTTCGACTACTACGCAGAGGGGGACTTCCTACAGGACTCCCAGGGCAACATCCTTGCAATCAGGGATGCAGCCAATCTGGAACTTTCATGGTCAAAGGGCGGCGAACTCTACCAGGGAGTTGCCTACGGTAGCTGGACAGACCTCAACGAGAACGGGATTCAAAACACAAACCCCGACGATCCAAACTTCCACAGGTGTGAGGACTTCGACCTCAATGGTTACGACGAAGTGGAGTACTTTGGAGATCACTCAGATAATCTGAACTCCGTAGTTTGGTTCGATACTGAGAACATTGTCAAGTCGGTAACTCTTGACCTCACTCACATAGTCCTCCAGAACAGAACCAGTGAGGACACGACCCAATGGCGCGATGAATGCACATCCCTAGCTGGAGCAGAGCTAAGTCTGACATGGAGATTCCAGTCCAATGGTGACGGAATCAACGGCAATGCGGGACTGGCTGGATTCGCGATCGATAACATCCGAGTCGAGGAGTTCACATTCGAATTCGACGGAGAATACACTGAGGAGGTGAATGGCTTAGACGCATCGGAGTGGTCACGCTTCACCCTAGCAAACCACGACTTCCAGAGTGGAATCTACAAGATTGACGCCATGACGATTTTCGATAATACAACCCCTGCAACTTCGTGGTACGGGGCCAATGAAGTGAATCTAGCGAACAACATCTCGACGATCATGTTCAGCATCGCAAGTGCTGACATCACCCTCATGCAGGCAGATGTCATGGAGTGCGTCACGGATATCACCTACAAGTGCGTGTACCCGATCGATGATGCCCGAGCACACAGCTTCTCGGTCCCATTACTGAATGGGGTCATTGAGGGTGAGTACGGCCTCTCCATGTCGATAGTCGACTTGGACACCAGCCAGGAGGTCTACACGGCATCAGCCGATAACGGGCCATTCGTCCTACAGCCACACGACAGAGCATTCGCCAACTGGAGTCAGCCGTACAACAATTGGGTCGATGGACATACCTACAACATCAGCTTCTCAGCCGATGTAACAAAGGAAGACGGAACCATCGAGCCATCTGGCAACGTACGCTTCTTCATCATCACCTTCCATGACCAGATCGACGTTGCGGTCCTATCGAACCCGACCGATCAGAACAGGCTCCAGAGGGTAAAGGCAGACCTTGAGACGATGGGCATGACCTACACTCAGATGAAGCTGGATAACTGGGACACATACGCAACCCCAGACTGGCTAGAGCACTATGACAAGGTCCTGCTGCCATGGCAGACAGACTACAATGTGTACTACGGCGACTACTACGAGAAGCTCTCTGAGACCCGCGACACAGACGGCCTGTCGGTCTCCGAGACATTGGAAAGCTACATGGTAAACGGCGGAACAACCCAAATCCACCTTGGCCCGTACAGGGACGCATACCAACCGAGTAACCTTCCTTTCGGCATGGATATCGCAATGAGGAACCAAGTCAACTTCACAGTCGACAACCGAATCCTCAGCGACAGTATCACCATAGTGGACCAGTTCCACCCCCTACTGAGGAATGTCGACCCATCGGCCTTCAGCGCCATCAATGGTGGCTCGCATGTTGCCCTCTCGGGACTCGATACAGCACAGGTCCAGGGCACCCAGATACCACAGGTATGCGGTGGTCGCATTAGCGACCCCATGGGCACATTCCACACGCTGATACGCGACAATACATACGATAGCCAATCCTTGCTATCAATCTGTAATCGCGGGGCAGGTGGTATGATAGTCACTACCATTGACGTGGAAAACCCGAGCGTCTCACAGGCATTCGGTGGGGAGCAGATTCCGCTCCTTTCCAACCTGCTCGACTACAGGCTCACGCCATATCCAACCGACTTCGGAATAGCCGGCGACGGCTATGACCTAACAGTCAATGGCGAGGCGCCAGCCATAGACACCATCACCGGTGCCTATGCAACAATGTACATCAAGAGCAACTCGGACCTCGAGTTCGACTATGTCACCACAGTCGAGGGTGTCATGGCAGATTGGACCCTTACATCGGGCAACAATGACTCTGTAACCGGATGGGATGGGACAGTCATAGACTCCGGAGAGGTCAGCCATACCCAGCAATTGATGCCTGAGATTCCGACCCTCGGCTCGTTCTGCGTTGGGAACACCACCTCTACGACAGGGTGCAGGATAGGTGCAGAGTGGCTACTGACGCTGTATCTCCACGACGATGAGGGACACACTAGGATCACCTACATCAGACTGGTAACCGATGATACTCTTGCTGATGAGTTCAGGCCCCTGGCATCTGCAAGCATAATCTCCAACCCTGCGCTATCCGAGTTCCTAGAGCTCGATGGCTCGAAGACCGTCGCAGGCGTGGACTGGCCGATATACAGGGTCAGACTAACTGAAACTGGCGATATCAGCCTTTCATTCTCAGCAGAGAACAGCTCAGATCCAGACGCCCCCGAGGGCGAGTCGGGAATCGAACTGTTCGAGTGGAAGGTATTCTTCGATTACCCGTGGGACAGCTCAAGTCCAACCCTTGAGGGGCACGAGTTCCAGATTCCCGCTGCAGTCACAGACGAGTGGACTTACACGTTCAGGAACCTGACCAGCAGCCCCGACGCTACTCTCGAGAATGAGATCAGGGTAGAGCTGATCGTCTATGACAGGGCCGGAAAGCAGAGCGAGAAGCACAGAATGTACTTCATCGTAGTCGGGGAGGACTTCGGAGACGATCCTCCCGTGACTCAGTTCACCTCTCCGAGGCCCACTGACTCACAGAGGGAAGACCTAGTGGTGATCACTGGGAACCTCCTCTCAGGGGCAGAGAATAGCGACGTCGTAATCGAGGCAACACTGGACCCCTCGGTCCTGGACTACTCGACCTCACAGAAGATCACGCAGCGAACGATTGGAAAGTACAACACAACCACACCTCTTGCCGATGGCGATAGTTTCTCACTAACTCTTGACATCTCCGATCTGTACCAGATTGACACCGGTGTCGCAGCGACGATCTACCTGCGAATTACCGAGGGAGATGGCTCAAGGTACGTCCTCGAGGAGACCATAGACATCAGCCTTGTTCCAGCAACGGTGGAAGGCCCTGACGGATCCGGGGATAGCGGCGGACTGACTACCACTGTGATGGCCGGTATTGGGGGAGCGGTGCTCCTCATCGTGATTGTAGTCGCTACCCTCGTAATGAGGGGAAGGGGCGGAAGCCGTGTCGAGAGCGACACCGTGGAGCAATTCGGAGGGGTCGAAACCATGGATCCCGTCGAGGCGTATGTCCAGCAGATGGTCGCATCTGGATACGATGAGCAGCAAGCACGCCAGTATGCAGAGCAATACTATGCTAATTACTACGAACAGCAACGTGGTGGCGGCGCATAACGCAAGTTGAAAGCCGGATGTCCCCCCCAGAGGGGCGTGGATACTTCCGGGCCATACACAGTCGCCGACATAGGTCTGGCGGATGCCGGTGGCCGCAAGGTCCAGTGGGCTAGGAGCAGGATGCCTGCCTTAGCGGCACTACGAGAAAAGGCGATCCAAGAAAGGCCACTGGAAGGCCATAGAATTGCAGGCTGCCTCCACGTAACCAAGGAGACTGCCGTCCTAATCGAGACCCTGGCAGCCGCCGGCGCAGAGATTTCCTGGTCGGGGTGTAATCCCCTTTCTACCCAGGACGACGTCGCAGCATGGCTAGCCTCGGAGGGATACTCCATTCACGCTTGGTACGGCCAGGACAACAAGGGATTCTATGACTGCATAGACAGAACCCTGGAACTTTCCCCTACACTGACCCTCGACGATGGTGCCGACCTAATCTACAGGGTCCACTCCGAGTTCCGAGACCTTGCAACCGGGATAATAGGGGGTACCGAGGAAACCACGACAGGGGTTCACAGACTTCGTGCAATGGCAGATGCGGGTGAGCTCCTATACCCCGTAATCGCCGTCAATGACGCCGAGACTAAGTGGGACTTCGATAACATCCATGGAACCGGCCAGTCAACCATTGATGGAATCCTTAGGGCGACCAGTGTCCTCCTCGCTGGAAAGACATTCGTAGTTGCCGGATACGGGCATTGTGGTAAGGGCCTAGCCACCAGGGCTAGGGGCATGGGGGCCAACGTAGTGGTTACAGAGATTGACCCAATTCCAGCATTGAAGGCAGTAATGGATGGTTTCAGAGTAATGAAAATGGACGATGCTGCGAAATTAGGAGACATCTTCTGTACGGCAACCGGTATGAAAGACGTAATAGTCGGCAGGCACTTTGATTCCATGAAGGATGGCGCTATAGTCTGCAATACCGGGCACTATGATTGCGAGGTCAGTATCGAAGACCTAGAGCGTTTGTCCGAGGATGTCCGGGAGATCAGGGAGAACAACGAAGCATTCTCGATGAAGGACGGCCGAACTCTACACCTCCTCGCTAGAGGGCGACTGGTAAATCTGGCCTCCGCCGAAGGTCACCCCAGTGAGGTCATGGACATGTCATTCGCGAACCAATTCCTGGCCCTGTGCCGACTGGCATCTGAAGGCGAGACCTACAGCAGCAGTGTTTACGATATTTCACCAGAGCAAGACAGGGACCTTGCATCACTGAAGCTAGAATCATCAGGTGTTCAAATCGACGAACTCACCGCAGAACAGATTGATTACCTCTCTGACTACAGTGCCGGAACTTGACGGCGCGTATTCAGGGAATTTGCAATTTCCATTTAGATGCCATCTTTTCATCCGACTCGACAATCAGCTCCAGCCTCTCGCGGATGGCAGGCATCTTGTTCTGCATCAGTGATGCGTAGAGCTTCCCGCTCCTGATAGCAGGAGGGATGCACATCTTACCAGTTGAGGTCTCGTGATCAATTGCCCTTTCCAAGTCTAGGGCGTGCCTATTCACCTTCTGTAACATGCCTATGGTCAGCCGGCTGATGATTATGATGGATGATAGAAGAATTAGGAAAACTATGGCGAAACCCCATCCAGAATTCCCAAAGACAGTCATTCCTACGACTCCTATCAGGAATGCCAATGGAGCTACGAACATGAAGAGCCACAGAGTCTCGGATATCGGCTTCTTATCCTTCAGCATCTCTATCTTAGACCATCTGGGGTGTTTGGGCTGTTGGGGCTTGAATATCTCATCAGCCTCCATTTTCGATGCCCTAGCAACGGTTTGATTCACCCTTTCCATCCTCATCCTGGTCCCTCCTTCCACCGCATCCATTTCTGGTGCGAAAAGCTCCTCCAGTAAATCAGCGCACTCCTCGTAGTAGCCCATCCGAGTAAGTATCGCCACCTGTTCAATCATTGGCGTGGTCTCGGTAGGCTCGACATCCCGCCTCCTCTCCCACCACTCTAACGCATCTTGCAACATTCCCAAGTGATCCACCATGAGGGTTCCACCGAGGTCCCAAGCCTTACGATTGTCCGGATCTAAATCGACCACCTTCCTCAACGCGCTGACTGACTTTGCGGTTTGAGCTAGGTCAGGCATCTCCTGCCTTCCTCTCGTCGCAGCAGGGAGCTCCATTCTGGCAATCATCATCCATGCTTCGGAATGCGATGGATCAATGTGGACAACGTCCCGACTGAGCTCCAAGGCCCCCTCCCTGTCGCCGGACTCCTCTGCCTCCATTGCATCGAGCCAGAGTGTTCCCGCGTTCTTGGCCATGAATATCCCGGTGCGCTATTTGGCTTGAAGGATGCGCAAGAATAAGTTAGAAATCATCTCGAATCAACTTATTCTGAGAACCTCTCCTTTCCAATGGAATATCAGCAAACCCCCTTCTGGATCCCCCAAGGCCAACAATCATCCCTCCGCTGTGGCCTAAATTCTTAGCTAGATCCAGAAAAACCACTTTGGCCGGGCATAAAACCACCTGACCGAACTCTCTGATGCCCTGAATAGATTCACCCTATGCCTTCCCACTCTGACTAACTCCACGCCTGCATCCCTGAATGCCTCACTCCACATCTTTCTCGACCCCTGTGGGAAATTCTTCTCGAATCGCTCGGGGGTTGCCATGACCTTCCAATTTGCTCTGGATGTCAATGCGCCAATCACTTCCATTCTTGCCCCATCAGTAAAGATTTGTTTTATTTCCACCATTACCGCCTCATCTCTGCCATCTAATTCTAGCACAACTTCCTCGAAAGTTGGTATACGAATTCCAAGCTCCATGCCCGCCTCAAATATCCTGGCAAACTCGAGGCTGGAAGTCGCGATCCTTTCTTCTCCGAAGTCGATGGCATCATCATGGAAAACGAAAAGAACTCCATCGGCAGACTCCCTTATGTCAAACTCCCAGTACCTAAATCTTGAATCGGATGAAACGCCTAATGACCTTCTCAGTCCCTCTATTGTATTCTCAAGATCAGTCCCAGAGGCGCCCAGCCTATGTCCGGGATTCCTCATGAAAAGACCCCAAGCTATCTTCTTCCGCGGCCCCTGTGCTGCCCCTTCCTCGGTCCACCGCCCCTTCCGCGACCTTTGTTCTGGCCTCTATTTCCCCCACTGCGTCCCTTCGGCCCCCGATTCCACTTCTTTTGACCGGAGTGTCGAGCTCCCCCTCTGCCTCGGCCCTTGCTCTGCCCTCTGTTGCCAGAATGCCTCTTACGGCTGTTTGAACGCCCTCTGGGGGCGACTTCTACGGGAGATCCTATCGCCCTTCGTGAATCGACACCGTCGAACAGCGGATGTATGTGCACTAGTCCCGAGTCAACTGGTCCGATAACCGTGTCCACCCTTCCCAAGACCTTACCTCCGCTCACCCTGATTGTATCGCCAAGTTTGGGTGACATCCCTTCGAAGGAGGCCAACAGCCCACCCATGTGGGAAGCCTCTGTGACTCTACCGGAGAATGCCATGGTTCAGTCCCTCCGTATTCCATACATGATTGCAGCGATTGATGCAAGTAAGACAGAAACCACTCCCGATGCAGGGAGAATTGAACCTATCCCGCCTACATCCTCGTCCCCCTGCGGGGGCAAACATCCATCTGCCAATTCTCCACAGTCTGGCTCGATGACTTCGAAGAGAATCGAGTTATTCACAACCTGTGAGATTTCTGTACATTTGTTTGAGGTGTCGCAGCCCTCTATCTCCACGGTATGCTCACCTGATTCCCAAAGTGAGAAGTCTATCCCTGGTGTCGACCATGAATTGCCAGAAACGCTTACTGAACCGGCAGCAGAACCATCAATCCTCATCGTGAAAGAAACAGCCTCGCCATCAGGATCGCTGTATTGTCCCTGCATTGACCACTGGGAACCATCCCACATGGAATCAGAGATGATGATCAATGGGGGTGAGCTCTCTTTCGAAATTCCGAGATCATAGACCCCAACCATTGAGTATGTGCCATTCCCTTGAACAGAGACTTCTACCCAAACTACCCCCGGGACCATGTCTGAGCTAGGCACCAAGACAGTGGTCTCTCCCGAAATTGAAGTAACTCCCGAGTCTTGAGAAGACCCGCTTTGGACTAATGATGTCACGACCTGAAGCTCAGGCCATCCCGTAGAGGGGGTCAGGGTTATCGGATGTGGATCAGAGAGCTTCTCAGAATCAGAAGAAACTACGAATGGGACGCCTAGGAACCATGTCCTACTGCCTGAAGTCTGCATTGCTGAGTCAACTGCTTCGCAGGTCACTTCTTGTGCTTCCCCTGATGGAATGACTGCATTCAGTGACATATCACTTCCCTGCGAAAGTCCCATTGATGGATCAGCCGTGCATTGAATATCCAACGAGGAGACGCCGGACTCGTCGATGAACCACGTAGAAATCGAACTCCATGATGCCCATGTAGAATCCCCTGGGTGAGGTGTAGGGAACCAAGCTCCGTCAGATGGCGCTGATGAGGTCCAAGCTGGCGGGTCATCCACTGGAACTGGCTGAGTCGTGAAGTCGAAGAAAAGATCCTCCCCCTCGGGCCAATCTTCACTCCATCCATTGGGCCTAAGCTTGAGGGTAAGGCCTCCATCATCATTAGCTATCAGCTCGTAACTGGAAGACCCGTCCCCTATACAGCCCCCTCGTACAGGGGCCTGCCCACCTGCCGTTGATTCGTTGAGACCCACATCTCGTCCTTCACACTCGTCCCACATATCAAGTCGCAGCCCCTCATCTGGAGGGAATGTGAAGTCTAGGCGCGCACCTGACATATTCGAGGCATTGAATGCCAGAGTGAAACTATCGGGATTAGAAACGCCTGGAATCGTCATTGTAGCATTAAGCCAAAGCTGCACTCTGCATTCATCCACTCCATCTGACTGAGGGATGGATGTGTCGCAGTCCCTGTCGGAGTTGGGAATCACCGGGACCTCCTCACAATCCCCCCCAATAGAAGATGAACACCCTCTGATTTGGGAATGTCTAGGGGGGACTATATTGAATTCCTCTATCATCACCCCATCCTCTTCCCAGCTGGTGTTCTTCCAGTCGATCCCCATGCCGCCTCTGTGCGCCGGACCGTCCCTGATCCCGATTCTAGTGAGCGTGTGCTCAATACACTGGCTTGCAAGGGCTCGGAAGAACTCCCTCTCATCAGTTGAGAACCACTCATCACCACCCTTGTTTGGATCGATAATCTCCATGAATTCATCCATTACTACTCGGAGGTCATCGGCAAGGGTGTTATTCACCCAAGCAACAGCCCTCACTTCGGCCGAGTCCCAGTCCTCGTCAATTATCACATCGAAATTCGCGGCCGAATATTCGAACATGTTCTCGAAGGTAATCGATCCGCATTGCTCCTCTAGGCTGCCCCCTCCTCCAAACTGCTCGTGTCTTTTTGGCTCCTCAGACAATTCGGTATCCTCGGAGTTTGTGACCATCAAGGGGGATGCAATCAGTATCGCCATTGATAGGGCTATGCAGAACGCTCCAGTGTACTCCCGCATGCTCCCTCTAAGGTAGTCCACATCATGATTGTATCGTATTCTTAATGTATACTTTAGGCGAGCCTAAATTTGATATAGTAATGGTTATTCGTATTTTTAGGGGAACCTAAAATGAGACTGAAACCACTATCAATATTGATGACACTACTGATGATATCATGCGTATTCTCGGGGTGTTTAGGGAATGATGATGATGGGACATTGGGCGAATTAGTGATTGCCTTCGAGATCCAGTCCGATTACGATAACATAGATGAGAATCCACAATTGTTAGCAGATTACCTATCTGAAAAGATGAATTATGACGTCAGACTTTACAGTGTAGACTCAGAAGGGGCCATGATTGAGGCATTGAGGTTCGGCAATGCGGATATCGCATTAATGGATGGCGGGTCCGCATGGGTCGGCTGGCAGCAATATGATCTCGAGGTCCTAGGGGCCGACCAGAAATCCGACGGGAGGGCCTACTACGAGGCGCACGCCTGGGTCAAGGCCGATAGCGAGATGGCTGCTGCCCACTTAGACGATAACCCGTACACTGATCCGTTCGCCTTGCTGTCTGGAAAAACTTCCTGCCATAATGGATGGCTGAAATCAGCTGGGATGCTCATGCCTATGGGGTATCTCATAGGGCATGGTTACGCGAACGTCATCGGCGATCCCAACGACATAGAGACCCTGAGGAACACAGTTCTCGGATTTTTCAATGAAGACTCCTCGATCCCCGACTCGGGAACTCCCTACTACGGGTATGGAGGGGCGGTCAAGTGCCTGTCAGATGGCACTGGAGATGTCGCTTTCGCCAAGGATAGCACAGTCGACTCTTACTGCGATAACGAGGTTGAG
>Ga0114933_10002229_pt1 | contig 20396 bp, 13 predicted proteins | sample 4SBtaG_FD_89691 | JGI IMG/M metagenome (GOLD analysis project Ga0114933, IMG submission 89691) | Deep subsurface microbial communities from Kolumbo volcano to uncover new lineages of life (NeLLi) - 4SBTROV12_W25 metaG | ecosystem: Environmental > Aquatic > Marine > Volcanic | place: Kolumbo... | reverse complement strand
TTGGACTGGAATATTTCGTTCTAAGCGTCGCTCGTCCTCGAGCTGACCCCGTGGGGCATATTTCAGTCATACCTGTGTAACCTTATTACTTATGCCTCGCATAAGTAATCCTTTTAAAAATCTGACAACCAAATCGGATTGTTATGCTTAGCCGTTCCGACGAACTCATTCTGCTGGCAGTGTGGAAGCTGAAAGACGATGCGTATGGCGCATCCGTCCTGGATTTTCTGCAACAGAACACCAACGAAGACTGGTCCATTGCCGGTGTTTATGCTCCACTCAAGAGAATGGCGGGAAAAGGGCTTCTCCTGTCTTCGACCGGACTGCCAACTCGCGAACGTGGAGGTAGAAGAAAGCGGCTCTACGAGCTAACGGCTAAAGGAGTAAACGCCCTTCAAACCTCAAGATCGGAATATGAAGCGATGTGGACGTGCCTTCCAAACTTGAAGCTGGCACCATGAGCTCTCCACCACGCTTCGCCATATGGATTCTTCGTGCCTGTGTTCATCCGGCCGATCGGGATGAAGTAATCGGCGACCTCTCCGAAATGCACACCTGCTTTCACTCTCAGCATGGCCCGAAAACGGCTGATGTCTGGTTCTGGTATCAAGTATCTGTTTCTGCTCCTCGATTCATTCTCCAATCTTTCGCCTGGAAATCCACAATGCTCAAGAATTATCTCAAACTGACCATACGCACACTCACGAAGCAGAAAATGCAGGGCGTAATAAATATTGCGGGTCTGACAATTGGAATCGCACTCTGCCTCCTCATCATGCTTTTTGTTCGCGATGAGATGACCTACGATCAATTTCACGCAGGTCATGAAAATATCTACCAGATGCAGGATTTCCGGTATCAGCCGGATGGATCGACGAACGGCGGAAACTCGAACGGAGCCCTTCCGCTGGGTCAGACCATTTCCGACGAACTGGGGGCCGTAGAGGACTTTACCCGAATATGGTCAGACGACTATTACGTTCGAACCGGTACCGATGTATTCCGCGAGGAGACCCTGTTTGTCGACCCCGCGTTCCTGGACATTTTCTCATTTCCGCTCATCGCCGGCGATGCCGAAACCGCGTTATCATCTCTGTCCAATGTCGTATTGACCGAATCCGCCGCACTTCGCCTTTTTGGAAAAAGTAATGCCGTTGGTGAGACGCTCGAAATCCGGGTCGGGACTGACTATCAGGTGGTCGACGTCGCGGCTGTCGCTGTCGATCCTCCGGGTAACAGCACATTGCAGTTCGCCATCCTGGCACCAATCGAAACCTGGATACCGATTCAATTTCCGCAAGCTGTCGGCCAATTCGGATGGTCACTCGTGAAAACATTCGTTCAGCTGCGCAGCGATGTGAACATGGCGGATCTCAATGAATCGTTCGACGCGCTTTATGCTTCCAAAAACGGAGACTACCTCGAGACCCTCCGCGAGCGGGCTGAATACCCCGACGGATTTCAGCCGGCCACATATCGGGCGGTGCCCCTCACCGATGTCTATCTCACGAGATACAGCGATCCCTCCTATTCGTACATCCTCTCAGCTATCGGTTTGGCCATTCTTCTCATCGCTTGTATCAACTTCATGACGCTTGCGATCGGGAGAAGCTTGTCTCGAAGCAAGGAAGTCGGTATCAGAAAATCTGTAGGAGCGCTCCGCGGACAATTGATCGGGCAATTCTGGGGTGAGGCTCTGTTCATGACGTTTTTGAGCACGGTTCTCGGTCTGTTGCTGGCCTTTTATGCTCTACCGATTTTCAACGATATCACAGGCAAAGAACTGACGCTGAGTCTGCTGGATCACTGGTCTATTCCGCTCGCTATTCTGGGCATCATCGTGATTGCCGGCCTCATATCGGGAAGCTATCCCGCCCTGGTCCTCTCGTCGTTCCGACCGGTTGACGTCCTCAAAAACCGGTTGAGAGTATCTGGATCGAATCTGTTTACCCGAAGTCTTGTGACGCTTCAGTTCACGCTATCAGTGTGTTTGATAATCGGAACACTCGTCATGAGAAATCAGGTCGATTTTCTTCGCAATCAGGACAGGGGATTTCAAACGGATCAGATCGTAATCGTCAACCTGAACGGCCTGGATGGTAGCGAAACCAAGAGCCGATTTTCCGAGCAGTTGCGTCAGGAATCTGGCATCGCAGGAATTGCTCTTGCTTCCAGCTCTCTCGGCTACCGCGGATCGAATGGATATGCCGTCACACACGAAGGTTCAAAAGTTAATATTGATGTCCTTCGGATCGATCATTCTTTCCTCGACGTCATGGATATTTCAATGGACTCGGGAAGGTCGTTCGACGCCGAACGCCCTGCGGATTCTTCGGGTGTAGCACTCGTCAATCAGGCATTCGTCAATCGCTTCGCAATGAGCGATCCGATCGGCGACGTACTGCCCGGACTCCCTCCTGAAGAGGCACCGACCGTGATTGGTGTCACTCCTGACTTCAAGTACCAATCCCTGTATCAGAACGTCGGCCCGCTTATGATCACCATGGAAGAGTTCCAGGACTATCGATACATGTACGTGCGCCTGGGGCCCGGAAACATGGAAGGATCGATCGCTAAACTGGATAATGCCTGGAAGGCTGTCACAGCGGATGTCCCATTTCAGTTCGAGTTTCTTGACGACCGAATGGCGCGGGTGTATGCGCGTGATCTGCGTTGGGCCAGAATCATCAATATTGCTTCAGGATTTGCCATTTGCCTGGCTCTTCTCGGTCTTCTCGGTCTCACATCGCTTTCTGTTCAGAGCAGAACCAAAGAAATTGGTATTCGAAAGGTACTCGGTGCCTCGACGAACGGAATTATCGGACTGATCACGAAGGATTTTGCACTTACTATTCTTATAGGAGCCGCGCTGGCAGTTCCTCTGGCCTACATATTCACTGATCGCTGGCTTTCAGGATTCGCATTTCAAACCGAGGTTGGTCCGCTTGTATATCTGTTGGGAATCGGAATTGTGCTGGCTTCCGCCTTGCTCACAATCGTGGCTCAGTCGTTTCGCGGGGTCCGTGCCGATGCGGTCGATTCCCTTCGGTCCGAATGAAAGGATAGAAAATGAGCTCTGAATGAGGTACACTTTCCGGGAGCATCACTCACTTCCGGAATAAGATGAACCGCCACTTCAGTCGCGCCTTTCTTCCCATCCTCTTCTTCTCCTTTCTGGCTGGCACCCGTGTGAGTTCGGCCCAGGACAGTGTCCGCCTGCAGGCGGGAATGGTGATTGATCATTCGGTAGTAGTGGAACCTGGACACTACTTCATTCCTGCTGACAGCACGGGCGCTATCCATATCCGGGGAAGCGATATAGTTATCGACTTTTCGGGCGCCGTCCTTGACGGCGCCCGAACCTCTCAGATGCCCGATGAGTTTTCCGGCACAGGAATCCGCGTCGAAGGTGGATCGAATATCACGATCAAGAACGCCGTGGTGAAGGGCTACAAGGTCGGACTTCACGCCACCGACAGTCCCGGCATTCACATCACGAAGAGCAACTTCAGTTACAACTGGCGCCAGCGTCTCAAGAGCGTCATCGAACGAGAGCACAACGACGACTGGATGAGCTACCACAACAACGAAAACGATGAGTGGCTCCGCTATGGCGCGGCCATCTATCTACGAAGAGCGGATGGAGCCCAGGTAGACCACATCACCGTTACCGGAGGGCAGAACGGCATCTTGCTCATGGAAGTCAATGATGGCCTGTTCTACAATAACACCATCACATACAACTCCTCTCTTGGCATCGGCATGTACAAAAGCAGTCGCAATCGATTGCTGCACAACATACTAGACTGGAACGTGCGTGGATACAGTCACGGGGTTTACAACAGGGGACAGGATTCCGCAGCCATTCTCGTCTACGAACAATCCAACGAGAATGTGATCGCCTACAATTCCGCGACACACTCAGGGGATGGCCTGTTTCTGTGGGCAGGGCAGACGACCATGGATACGGGCGAAGGCGGATGCAACGACAACGTCATCTACGCGAATGACTTTTCATATGCCCCGACGAACGGAATTGAAGTCACCTTTTCCCGAAATCATATCGAGCGCAATCGCATGGTGGGGTGCTGGCACGGCATCTGGGGCGGATACTCATGGCAGACGAAAATCCTCGACAACTTTTTCGCTGACAACGATGAACACATAGCCATCGAACATGGTCAGGATATCGCCATCGAAGGCAACGAATTTGAAGGAGGCGATATCGGTGTATACAGCTGGGAACGGAACAGTCAACCCGCGGACTGGGGATACGCCCAACACAGAGATGTGAAAAGCCAGGACTTTCAGATCCGTGGCAACATCTTCTCGGGTGTTTCCAAACCGCTACAAATTCGGAGAACCGATTCGCTGGAAATCAGCGCCAATACATTTGTCGGGATGAAGGAACTCGAAGTAGTGGACTCCGCGCCCGTCCTCATCGCCGGAAATGGATTCCCTGACTATTCGACGGGAGCTGAAATCCCCATCGGAGGTTCGGTCGGAAGCTGGAATGACAACCGCTTCGAAAAGCGTCTCGAAGCACACATGAGCGTGTCTCCGAATTTCGCTCCCCAGCCCATTGATGGAGCAATGAACGTCAGAATGGGCAATGATCGGCCACAGACTCGAGAGTATATTCTGGTCGATGAATGGGGACCCGTTGATTTTCGTTCGCCCGTTCTGTGGCCACGTTCTCCGAGAAAGCAGGTGATGCAGGAGTTCGAGATCGTCGGGCCTCAAGGCGAATGGCAATTGCTGGAGTCTACCGGAATCGACTCATTCTCTGTCGCCTCGGGCTCCGTACCCGGTCGGTTGGCTGCCTGGTTGACGCAAAATGATGTAGTAGATGTTGATATCAAGCTCGAGTACCGAGGATCTGAGGTCGTCGACCGATTTGGACGGAAAACAGCGATGGGTGAAGCGTTCAGATTTGGCTACGAGTATTTTTTTGTGCCCATCCACTGGAATGTATCGTGGTTCAATTACACCGAAGAAACTGATCCCCGCGCAAACTATTTCGAGTTTCGAGAGCTGATTGCTGGTGAACCCGTTTACTCCGAAACGACCACCGATCTTGGATATCAGTGGTATCGAAGCCCCGCTGAAGGTGTCGGAGCAGACCATTTTGCCTCCGTGTCTGTCGGGACGCTGAATGTCCCGGACGGCCTCTACCGACTTGATCTCACCAGTGACGACGGCGTCCGAGTGTGGCTCGACGGCCATGTGATACACAATGATTGGACGTACCACCCGCCAAAGTTTGAGCAAATTGAATTACAGCTTGGCGGAAACCATGAAATCAGGATCGAACAATTCGAAATCAACGGATACGCAACGATTTCGGCGTCTCTTGAGCGCTTGAATTGAGGGGGGCGCGGGGCACTCGCATGCGAGTGCCCCGCCAGCCATCGCCCAACTGCTACACTACTTCAGTACGCCTTCCTCAAAGATCAATCCTTCCGTCTCGGTGAGCATAGCGCTGATGCCCCAGCCGCCGAATCCTTCGCTCACGACAAAAACAAGCTCATTGTTACCCTCTTCCAACCAAAGTGGCACTTCGTCAAATTGCCCGATCGTGCCGAGATACCTGTAGTCCCGCGTCACATAGGTGTTGTCTCCTTTGTAAAGAAGACGCCCATTCAGATAGACCGACACGAGATCACTGTATCCAAAGCGAACAGAAGAGGAGGTGCCTTCATCTGCTCCAATGCTTAATCGGGCAAGAATACTTCTCCCCTCTTTTCCGACAGCGGCTCGAGCCAGATTGGTGATTCCCTTCTCTTCAGCCCACACTTTTTGCCACATTCTTGAGCCAAGAGCATCTCCTGTCAGGTCATCCCCTTGGGGCAACGCTGCTGAGTCGAAAGGATCCGATACCTGCCATGTCATTACCGTACCCGGCACATTCTCGTCATATTCGACGAGCGTCCCACGCAGCGTTTCTTCACCCGTACGATAGGAGAAGTTGGCAAAGTATGCTGTGTTGAGCGCGCTGGCGTACACGCCGAATCCACCGGCGTCATCGTGGCCTTTCCTGGTGAACCTGAATTCAGGTGAATCTGAATTGATGTAGACATCGCCACCTTCGCCATCAAGCACGATTCTTACCTGCATCCACTCATCCGAGTATTCGGTCGGAGCGCTGTATCCATCTCCGTGATACAACTGCCAGCCTGAATTTCCGGCGATGACGGGAGTGTACTGGTTACCGTCAGGCATTCCCGAAAGATGAGACCTCAAGTAAAACTCTTCGTAGTTCGATCGGTCTGCAACCTGCCAGCGAACACCCTGAAATCCACGATTCGCCGCAAAAGCGATGTCAAATTCGACGGTGCCGGTCTTGAAGTCCGGACCTTCCAACCAGGCCTGTGCTCCCTGAAGACGAAGAGCCTCCTGTCCTTTATACAGAACGAGGTCGTGATCATTTCCGGTCCGCTCCCACTCCGACGATGAAAATGGAACACTGGTGGTTTGTTGCGCCCAGACCGGAAGGCCTACCAAAACCATCAGAATGCACGCGAAAAGCTTTTTCATGAGTCTTCTCAGTTAGGTTATTTAGGTGGGTTAAATAGATAAAGTGTGTGTGTACTTGAAGATGATGGTGCGCCCATCAGACAGAGGCAGGTCCGGCTCCAATCCATGACTCGTCCTCTGTGTATTCAGGCCTTCGTTGTAGACGATCCAGAGATCCTGGCCATCCGTGAAGTTGTACCTGAATCGCATATTGCCTTCCAGCACTTCCGCCACGGAGTTGTACTGGACGAACGCTGAGAGAGACATGTGATTATTCGAAGCCGCCCGGACCTTGAGTCTCAACAGGTGCGTCCGAAGATTCAGATTGCGGTCAGCGAAGTCCAGATCCGCATACTGGTACTCTCCTCCCAGTTCAAAAAAGCGCGAAGCATTCCAGGTTGGCCCGACGGTGACCTTTCGCATCGTGCCATCCCAGAAGCCACCCACCTCTACGTTGAATCCAGCTCTGAATTTTCGCGCACTGGACATTTCGTAGACGATCTGAAGATCGGTCCAGGTATATTTCCCCGGTTCAATTCTCACATCCTTTGACAGCGGGAAGCCATACTGCTGATCATAAAAGTAGAACCGAGGCTCAATATATCCGGAATCTCCACGTTTCGACGTGAATTCAACCCATGGGCCGATATAATTGCGTTCAAGCTCCCCGGTGTCGTTCCGGTACTTGCGAATAAAAACGACGCTTGGCTGATAGCTTCTCAGCCAGCTGTGATTGTCAGTCAGAATATTGTAGGCAATGACGGACGTACCGACCGTGATGTCTCTCTGATTTACCCATCCGACACCGGGATTATACTCACTGCCGACCCGACCCAACTGTATCCAATACTGAAGACCGGTGGTGGAGCGACGCTGCCAATACAGAAAGGATTGCGACGCCTCTGCTCGGAATCCTCCTGAATCCTGATCCGAAGTTTGCGACCACTTCAACGTCAGGTAATCATTACCAAACAGTTTGAACGACCCGTCCAGTCCGTACGCCGCGTTGTAAACGCCGTCCTCGCTTAATCTGGATGTCGTCAACACCCCAACGGTTGAGTATGGATTGAACACTTTTCTTCGCAGTCGAAGTACACCGAAGTTTTCCGGACCAGTGGGGCCAGATTCAGCCGTCTGGATATTGAATGCTCCAACATCCCAGGCCCCGATTCGTCCTACAAGTTTGGCACCCGCCAAAATGGGTACAGGCGTTCCGGAATTGTCCAATCCGATTCGACGCCCATGGAACAGGCGGCTGCCACGGGCCATCGAGAAGTCGAAGATTCCGGCCCTCTCCTGGAAAAACTGGCGTTTTTCGGGAAAGAAAAGAGAGAACTGAGTAAAGTTAATTTGCTGATTGTCCGCTTCGACCTGAGCAAAGTCTGTATTGGCCGTAAGGTCCAGCGTCAGATTCCTGGCAAGATTGAACTTCACGTCCACCCCTACATCTCGAGAGTAATCGTTCTCCGTTTCAAATCCTGTACGTGACTCGTTCAATCTCGGCGCCGAATTCAATCCGGAGCTAGCAAAAGGAGTAATGTGTATTGGATTTCGCTGATCGGTGAATTCAAACTGAACGTCTTGGGCTTTTGAAGCTTTGTAATGCGCAAAGGTCGGGTTAATACTGGGGTAGATGATGAGCTCATTCGTCCGGGCGATGCGGCGCCCGACCGTCAACCCTACAGTAGCTACTCCTTCAGACGGTTGGAATTGCAGATTCTTGAGAGGAATTCTCATTTCAACAGTCCAGCCTTCGGTATTTCGAACCGATGCCGCGTCCCAGTAGGTATTCCAGCTGACATTTCGGGAATGTCCTTCACCGTCATTCGTAACGGCGATCTCTCCTTTCGTCCCCGCGGGACTTACCCAGAACCAGAATGAATTCTCATTGTCGTTGAACGTATCGAGATGCAGTTGAAACATATCGTCTCCTGCGAAGACATCGCGCTGCAACGAATTCATTCTGATAAGTGACGGATCGGTTTCGTACATCGTCCCAGATGCATACAGGTATTCGTCGTCGTATGCGACCCTGATTTCAGTTCTCTGACTCGGCCGTGCGCCATACACTGGCCGAACGACCGTCAACGGAAAAGGTGCGACCGAGGACCAGCCGGATTCAGATGGCGACCCGTCTATGATGATTTCTCCCGAAAGACGACCCAGCCGAACAACCTGGGGTGATGTGTTGAAGTCGGCGTCATCGTCTGCCGTTTGAGCAAAGGATTGTCCGCTCACGATGATCATCAGGCTTGCTATCAGTAAAATGATTCGATTGGTCATGTTGGATCTGTCAGCATATGAATGGTGATTAGATGCGTCCTCCAATGCATCAGCTCGCCACTGTTCGTGCAACCATGGTAGAAAACAGACGTGCACATGGGAATTCACGGGCTGTGCAAGTTTGTTCAAATCGGTTCAAGCGCAGAATCGCACGCCTCCATTCCTACAAAAAGCCGATATTATCGACGTGGAATCACGTGAGATCGCATATCTGGAGCGGTGCCGACAACTGATCGAAGAAAAGCTCGATTGGGGGTCGCCCGATGGTTGGAGCACTCAGGACTTCGAGGAATTGAGTGATCTCATAACGGAAAAAACCGGACGAACACTCGGAGCCACGACTCTGAAACGGGTTTGGGGACGGGTGCGATACGATAGCAGTCCAAGCCAGCACACCCTGGACACCCTGGCTCAATACGTTGATGCTGTTTCATGGAGGTCGTTCAAGTCCAACTCTCCATATTTGCAAGAATCCGTTCCCGTTCTTTCGACGGACTCTGCGAATGATGCCTCGGACGAGAGAGAATCATCTCCGCGACTATGGGGTGGAATCGCGGCTCTGATGCTGGCCATCGTGTTCGTCGTCAGCTTTTATTATGACGGGAATCCAGTCATCGCTGAATCGACACTGGCTAACGTTCAGTTCTCCAGTCGAGCAGTATCAACCGGTCTGCCGAATTCGGTTGTATTTACCTATCAACTGGCCGGAGTCGACGCCGACAGCTTTTTTATTCAGCAGTCATGGGATGCACGCCTACGGGATCGAATTTCGAACGAGAACACGGAATTCACATCCATCTACTACTATCCGGGGCACTTCTGGGCAAAGCTCATTGCCAACGATACCGTGGTGCGGGAATTTCCGCTGATAGTACCTACAGATGGCTGGCTCGGCTTGATAGACCGGGAAGGACCCATTCCTATATATCTTGATCTGGAAGATGCGGGCGAACTGAGAGTGTCTGAGGACTGGATCCAGAGTAATGAACCTGACCTCGGTTCAGGCGCTCATAGATTGAACTATTTCAACGTGGGCAGCTTCGAACCTCTCGGAAGCGCGTCGGTTGTTTTTCGAAGCGAGATCAAGGTCGAGGTAGATCCGGGGTATTCGGTTTGCAGGCAATCCGTACTCGTAATGATCGGACAACACGGTCGCATTTCGATCCCTTTCAGCATTCCCGGATGTGTAGCCGAACTTTATGTGGTAGCGGGTGACAAAGAAGTATCCGGAAGGACGAACGACCTCAGCAGCCTCGGTACCGACCTTGCTGACTGGACACCCGTGACGATAGGCGTAAAAGACAGGATCGTGTTTGTGGAGATCGACGGCGAATTGGTCTACCAAGTCCCGTTTTCAGAGGAAATCGGTGATATCGTAGGGTTGAGATATCTATTCCGCGGTCACGGGCAAGTCAGGAACGTTTCCCTGTCTGATGGCACCGGAAATGTGGCTCTGGAGAGCTTCCAGGACTGACATCCCTCTACAGGCGCTCGAGCAGGGCACTACTACAGAGTCGGCACGCCCGTATCGCGGATCCTGTCAGTCGCGGCCACTAATTCCTTGGTTATCCCCGGTTCATGAGAAGAATGTCCGGCATCAGGTACAATTACAAGGGTTGACTCTGGCCAGCGTTCATGCAGATCGACGGCGCTCGCCACGGGACATACGATGTCATATCGGCCGTGAACCATGAAGGTCGGAATGTGCCGGACCGTATCCACCCGGCGCAGCAACAGGTCATCCGGGTCGAGCCGGACATTGCGAAAATAGTGGGCTTCGAGTCTCGCAGTACACCAGGCCTTGTCGAGGTCGTGAAAGAAGGCTTCAAATTCAGGATTCGGCAATAATGTACAGGACGCACCTTCGTACACCGACCACACCTTGGCAGCCTGCCTGGCTTCGTCCCGGTCGTCGCTGTGGAATTTCTTCCAGTACCCTTCCAACAAATCGTCTCTGTCTTCAACTGGAAGGTGTTCCGCAAACACTTTCCAGCGTTCTGGCTGCACCAATCGCATCCCATAGAGCCACCACTGAATCTCCTCATCCCTCAAAAGCCAAATGCCACGAATGGTCAACGTTCTGCAGGAGGAGGGACACTCCTGAGCATAAAAAAGTGACAGTGTGCTTCCCCAGGAGCCTCCGAAAACGTGCCATGTTTCTATTCCACGCTCTTCACGCAATTGTTCGATATCACGGACGAGGTCTTCGATCGAGTTGTTTTTCGTCTCTCCCTGCGGCGTCGATCGCACCGTGCCTCTCTGATCGAAAAGGATGATCCGAAAGTGGGCGGGATCAAAAAAGCGCCGGTCGGTCGAGGTCGCGCCCGCGCCGGGCCCCCCGTGAATAAAGACGACTGGCTCGCCGTCCGGTTTGCCGCACTCTTCCCAGTAAATGGTGTGGATGTCATCAACTGGCATCATGCCGCTTACGTACGGCTCGATATCCGGATAAAAGTGTTCGTTGGCCATGAGGTGCTTCTCTGATGTTGAGTCCGGAGAGGAAGAAACGACGACTCGTGTAGGATTGCAACGAGGAAATACCCTACATCATTTGTCCCCTCGGGTGATAGTTTGATTGTGATACTCCCTTGTGCCCAACACAGACTGGACCATTAAACAATTTCGGGTCAGATGTCCGAATTCTCCGTCTACCTTCGGCTTGGATTTGATCATATTTCGGATCTCGCCGGATACGATCACATCTTGTTTGTAATTGCTCTGGCTGCTGTTTACTCGCTCAGGGCGTGGCGCTCCATGCTGGTTCTTGTGACCGCATTTACGATCGGCCATTCTCTGACTCTGGGGCTTGCGACCATGGGGTGGCTGAATGTGGATGCAGCCCTCATAGAAAAACTGATCCCCGTTACCATCTTTATTACCGCCAGCATAAATGTGGCAGAGCGTTTTGCGATCGATCCAGGTGAAGCATTACAGCGAGATTGGCGAATGAAATATATTCTGGCTCTTGGCTTCGGATTGATTCACGGCCTGGGCTTTTCGAGCTACCTCAGAGCCGTCCTTGGCCGAGAGGAAAGCATTGTATTGCCCCTCTTTTCATTCAATGTTGGTTTAGAGTTGGGCCAACTTGTTATACTTGTCATTACATTAATAGCGTCCGGCCTTGTCGTCAAGCTTATAAACATGGTTTTAAGCCGATATGAAAAGAATACGGACAATACCCAGCGCAACTGGGCGGCACTGCTTTCCGTAGTAATCGCCGTAGTTTCCCTTACCATGATCTGGTCTTGACCTGGTTTTTTTCAATCAAGGTCAGGACGCCTGAGAGGTGGCCGACATTTTGTTCATAAAAAATGCCTGCTGCCATGAAAAAATCTACTTACTGTCTGATTCTTGCGACTCTTTTTGTCGCAGGAATACTTCTTTCCGATGCCAACGCTCAGAACTGGCGTAACATCGATGGCGACATCAAGGCCAAAAACCATTCGATGTTCAGAAGCATCGAGGACTGGCCGGACCCCACCGAATACCGAAATGCCGCAGGTGCGCCGGGCAACAAGTACTGGCAACAACGGGCAGACTATGTGATTGAGGCATCACTGGATACTGTCCGACACGCGATAACCGGATCAGAGCGCATTACCTACCACAACAATTCGCCGGACGATCTGGGCTTTCTCTGGGTTCAGTTGGATCAGAATGTCCGTTCGCGCGAACACAGCCGTTCCTACCAGACAGCAGGTGCACTGCCGGAACGAATCAGCCCTCAATTTCGCCAGTTTGTTGGCGTGGAGCAATTCGACGGCGGATACGACATCCCCCGGGTTCAGTTGGTATCTGAGAATGGGGCTCTCGTGGATGCCGAGTACAGGATTCGCAACACCATCATGCGTGTCGATCTACCTGAACCATTGGCATCAGGCTCGAGCATGTCATTTGAAATTGATTGGTCCTATCCGATTCCCGACAACGGTCGCGGCGCCAAAGAGCTGGTCAACGACGGCTGGCTGTATGAAATGGCACAGTGGTTTCCTCGCATGTCAGTCTACGACGATGTGAATGGTTGGCAGACCGAGCAATTTTTCGGCCGCGGAGAATTCTACTTGAACTTCGGCGACTATGATGTATCTCTGACTGTTCCATGGAATCACATCGTTGAAGCCACCGGCGAGCTTCAGAATGACTCGGAGGTACTTACCCGCGAGCAGCGAGACAGATTGGAACGCGCTTACCAGAGCGAAGAGCCCACATTTATCGTGGCCCCGGAAGAGGTTCTTTCACCAGAGAGCCGGCCCGTTCACAGCGGAGACCTGACATGGCGCTTCATCGCGAAAGACGTCAGAGACTTCGCTTGGGTCTCCTCGAAAACGTATGTCTGGGATGCCGCCGGATATGATTACGAGGACGGTGGCGAAATCGTCAAAGTCCACTCGCTGTATCCGACGGATGCCATTCCGCTCTGGGACAAGGCTTCAACACGCGCCACTGTGGTGACTCTGCAGTCCTATGGAGACATGTCTCTCAGGTATCCTTATCCGAAAGCCTCTAACATTCACGGCCCGGTTTTCGGAATGGAGTATCCAATGATCGCATTTTGTGGTGCACGGCCAGCTCCTGACGGATCCTATTCCGAAGGTCTTGAACGCGCGTTGATCGGTGTGACGATTCATGAAGTTGGGCACAACTGGGTTCCGATGATCATTGCGTCAGATGAGCGCAAATGGACCTGGATGGACGAAGGACTGAATACATTCCTCCAGTATTACGGCGAACAACTATACGCACAGAAGTTTAACGGCACCGATATCTGGACACAGACCACCGATGGTACTTTCCAGTCCCGCCGTGGACCAGCACATCTGATTGTCCCCTACATGAAGGACCCGAATCAGGTCCCAATCATGACCGAATCCGACGTGATCCAGAATAACTTTGGCAACAACGGATACGCCAAACCCGCAGCAGGCCTGTACATGCTTCGCGAGCATATCCTGGGACCGGAGCTGTTCGACGACGCTTTCCGAGAGTATTCCGAACGATGGGCGTTCAAGCATCCTCAACCAGCCGACTTTTTCCGGACCATGGAGGAAGCTTCAGGAGAAAACCTCAATTGGTTCTGGAGGAGCTGGTTCTATTCGACGTATGCCAACGATCAAGCCCTGGCGGCTGTGACCGAACAATCGGCAGACTCTCTGCTCGGGCACTCCAACAACGGCGCATACTATTATCGAATCAAAGTCGACAACGAAGGCCAGCAGATCATGCCAATCGACCTGAAAATCACCTATGATGATGGTACAGATGAGTTCATGGCGATACCTGCCGATGTCTGGCGAAACAATGAACTGACCTTTACCAAGGGCTTCTTCTCCGACAAGAAGGTCTTGAAAGTTGAACTCGACCCTTATCAGGCGTACGCCGATATCGATCCATCTGACAACGAATGGATCGCTCCAGAGGTTGAATCTGAGCAGGAAGAAACCGGCGGGGGGCATTAATTGTAACGGCCGGGGCGGCATGATGATTTGTGTAAATGCCGTCCTGGCTTTTTACTTGCTATGACAATACTCTGGGCCATACTACTGACCTTGCTGTTCACTCCGCCCCGGGACGCAGAACACAAGTTTCATGTCAGTTACAATCGTGTGGCTGTCGAAGACAACATTGTTGTTGCTCGCCTGCGCTTTTTCAAGGACGACCTTGGTGTGGCACTGGCGGAATTGTCTGGCTCGGAAAGCCTTCTCATTGATGCCACCCCGATTACGGACTCCCTCTTTCAGGCCTACATCGCATCGCATTTCATACTGGAAAGCGGCGAACAGCGACTTACGGGAGGTATTACCGCGAGCGGCGAGGAAGTCCTCGGCAAAGAAATGATGTGGTGGTATCTGGTTGAATACCAAGCACCTGAGACCATATCGAGCCTTCGCCTGACCAACACCCTCCTGCTCGATTCATTTGACGACCAGAAAAACATCCTGCAACTCCAACACTTCCCGTCCGAGGACAGATGGTCCTATTACTTCCTGGAAGACGATCGGGAATTCTACGTCGAATTCGGATCCTGACAGGACACAATAGGTCTGTTACAACCGACATCAAGAAGGTGGGGTGCGAAACAGATAGGCGCAATCTGCGAAACGATCAGCCGTTCCAATTACAATCAAGCGGTCTCCACTTTGTACCCGAAAGCTTCCTGCAGGACTGGAAATCTTCCTTCCTTCCCGGATGGTCACCAACACCGTAAGTCCGTGATCCCGGCGCAAGGCCAATTCCTCAAGCGTCTTCCCTTCGGCGGGCGCTCCTGATCGAACTGCCACGGCCCTGGTGTGGAGACCATCTTCATCCAGTCCCTGCAACACCATGAGATGAGCCTCCTGAATACTGCCCCGCATGATGCCATAATCCTCAGATCTCAGAATCTGAACCTGTCTTTCGATCTCATCGGGTGGAATCATGTATGCACCCAGTACATGTGAAAAAATGCGAACCGTGGTTTCCATTTCTTCGGGAATTACGATATCCGCCCCCTCCCCGTGCAAGGACTGCGTGTTTTCGAGATATCGCGTTCTCGCCACGATCTGAAGGGTTGGGTTCAGATATCTTGCCTGAGCAATGATCCGAGGTTCAATCGCAGGGTCATTGATCACGAGAAGCAGCACTTTCGCTGTCTTGATGCCGGCTTCGGCCATGATGTGGGGTCGCGAGGCGTCACCAAATACTGCCAGTATTCCCTCTTGCTGCATTTCTTTGACCATCGCTGCATTCATATCCACCACAATGAATGGAATACCTCGATCCTGAAGCACAGTAACCAGACGACGGCCGGCCGGTCCGTATCCCACGATGATTACATGATCCTCGACATGATCTGTCACGTCGTCAGATGAATCAGCGAAAAGTGAGTCTATTTCCCCGGGCGGCACACGTGATATCAGCTTCCCAAAACGCCGGGCAACCTGAACCTGAAATGGTGTCAGGAGCATCAACAAAACCGTGGCAGCCAAAAACACCTGGACGCCCGTTTCACCAAGGCCAGCCGGAGTAAGTCCCACGGAACGACCGGCGCGTTCAAGAACGAACGAAAACTCGCCGATCTGGGCCAATCCCAATCCCGCCGCCGCCGCGATTCGAACCGGGTAACGCAGAACCAGAATGCTTCCGGAAGCCGTCAATACTTTGATCAAAACAACCGCTATGGATACCAGGATCACCAGGCCCAGGTTGTCGAATAAAAAAGAAGCATCCAGCAGCATTCCAACCGATGCAAAAAAGACAGCGCTGAAAATGGTGCGCAACGGAAGAATTTCACTGAGTGCGTGATGACTGTATTTGCTTTCGCTGACGACAAGCCCCGCAATGAATCCGCCGAGAGCCAGGCTCACACCTGCAAAACTTGATGCTGCTGCAGTCCCGAGGCAAATCGCCACTACGGTCAGAAGAAACAGCTCCGGTCTTCCGGTCTGTGCAACCTTTTCCAGTATCCACGGCACAACCCGACGGGCAAGAAACAGCACACTTGCAATCAACAAAGCTGCCTTTCCAAGGACCGCCAGCACCTCGACCACTGTCGCACCTTCTCCTGCAAGCAACGGTACCAACAACACCATGATCACGATTGCCAGGTCCTGAAAGATCAGAATCGCAAGTGACAGTCTTCCTTCAGGGGTGCCGGATTCTCCCCGCTGCGCGAGAAGTCCGAGAACGATGGCCGTAGAACTGAGCGCCACCAGACAACCGGTATAGATTCCGATTTTCCAGGAAACGCCAAATGTGAGAAGCACTCCGAGAACGATCGCGATACTCAGCGTCACTTGAAGCCCTCCCCCGATAAAAATGGCGCGTCGAAGTCGGGAAAGCTTGTCCAGGCTGAGCTCCAACCCGATGGTAAACAGCAACAGGATGACTCCGACTTCTGCCAGGATGTCTACGAGCTCCTGATCGTAAACCAGACCCAATGCATTGGGGCCGATAATGACACCGGCAATCAAGAAGCCGGCAATCGGGACGAGGCGAAGGCGATAACACACGTATGCTATCGCGACGCTCACTACGAACAACGCTACGATTTCATTCAGGAATGGGAGGGTTACCGCAAACATTTCAGGCATCAGTATCCGTTTTCTTCAATCTACCACTGCCGGTGCAGGAAATCAGTGACGCTCAATCCTTCATCTGGATGAAAGCTTTTCACCTGGACGAAAGGCCTTCATCTGGAAAAATGAGGTTTGTCCTGAAAACGTCAGTTCAGGGAGGAGTCGTTTCCATTGAAACCTTTTCCCTACAAATACGATAATATGGTTTTTGACTTCAGACTGAATCCCATTTACCCATGTCTTTTCGTCTTGGATCTCTTGAAGAACTTGTTTTGCTGGCTGTTGGAAGCCTCGGCACCAACTCGTATGCCGTAGCCGTCCAGCAGAGAATAGAGCAGGCTTCGTCCAGCGCTCCAACAATGGGCGCCATTTACACCTCTCTGGAACGCCTTGAAAAGAAAGGCTATCTCCAATCTGAGCTTGGAGACGTGACGCCCCAGCCTGGCGGAAGACGAAAGCGGTTCTACAGCCTGACGGGATCGGGATCTGCAGCCCTCGTTGATTCCAGATCGACGAGGGATCGCCTGTGGGAAGGCCTGAAGCTCGAAAAGGTCAGGAGGTCACCATGAGTGATACTCGCAGGGGCATTGTAGCCCGCGTGGGAGACCACATGTTGAGATTTTTTCTGGTCAGCAACCGATATGAAGAAATCGCTCCCGATCTGGATGAACTGTTTTCGGAACGACGAGCATCCAAAGAACGATTCGCTTCCTGGAAATACCTGTATGATGTCATCAGCATCGTGAGCCGCCGCTCACTTCGACAGCATCGAAGGGCATGGATTGCCGAACTTCAACCCGTTAGCCGAGGACCCATCATGCTGAAGAACTATCTACTTGTTGCCGTTCGGCATCTGAAAAAACGAAAAGGATTCACATTCATCAACGCTGCAGGTCTGGGCACTGGTCTGGCTTGCTGCCTCTTCATCCTTCTTTTTGTCCGGGATGAATTGAAATATGACCGACACATCGAAGGCTCGGGCCTGATGTTCCGTGTGACGGCTGACTACGAGGACGGCGGTCAACATTGGGCGCCCATCGGCCCGCCAATTGGACCGGCACTCGCTGCAGATTTTCCGGAAATCGAAGCAAGCACCCGATTCTTTCCTCACACTCAGGGAGTTGTCCTGAAGCGAGGTGATACGCAGTTTCATGAGATTGACGGAGGCTTCGCCGATTCCACCTTTCTGGAGTTCTTTTCATTCGAAATGATCGAGGGGATTGCAGATCAGGCTTTGACGAATCCGGAAACGATTGTCCTTTCAGAATCCACCGCTCGAAAATATTTCGGCGACGGACCAGCGCTGGGAGAAACTCTTTCACTGGTTGGATATGAGGATGTCACTGTGAGTGGGGTCTTCAAGGATCAGCCTTCGACGACACACATCCCGGTAAATTACCTTTCGCCGATGTCGGCCTTCTACAGAAATGCAGGTGACTGGGTTGATGGGGCAACAACCTGGGCTGCATTTCACACCTATCTGAAGCTCCACAATTCTCTTTCGGCATCTTCCCTGGAATCCAAGCTTCCTGCTTTCACAGATCGACTGCTGGAAGGGCGATTCGATGATCCAGGATCCGAAGTCGTAACCTACCACCTCCAGCCACTCACGGATATCCATTTGCATTCGCATCTGGAAAAGGAATATCTGGCGAATGGTGACATCGCATACGTTTACACATTTTCCATCGTCGCTCTGTTCATCCTGCTCGTCGCTTGCGTGAACTTCGTTAATCTGGCTACAGCGAGGGCTGCAAGCCGCATGCACGAAGTTGCCGTACGAAAAACGTTCGGAGCACTTCGAAAACAACTGATTCGACAGTATCTGGGAGAGTCCATCCTGCTTTCATTTCTAGGCCTGTTGATAGCGCTGGGGATCATCTTTCTCTTCCTCCCGACCTTCAATAGCCTCACGGGCAAGGCGCTCCAAATTTCTCACGTAGTGACGTCTTCGATGGCCATCTGGTTGGTCCTCATGACCGCGTTCGCCGGTATCGTCGCGGGTATTTATCCCGCTTTTGTGTTGTCCGGATATAAACCCGCCGCGGCATTCAAAGGGGGAACTTCGCGGACTTCTGGAAGGACTCTCCTTCGCAAGGGATTGGTCGTATTTCAGTTTTCGATTTCCATTTTTCTTATTGCTGGATCCATCATCATCTGGCAACAATTGGACTTCTTTCGCACGCAACAACTGGGATTTGATAAAGAGCACGTGTTGGATGTTCGGTTGTCTGAAGCACAGATCAACGCGGTTGCAGAAAATCCGGAAACCATCAAGAGTGAACTCCTTCGAAATCCGGCCATTCTGAGTGTTTCCAACGCTACAGACCTTCCTGGTGAACGAATCAGCCTGGAGTCCGTGACGGTCGATGGTCTCGTCGAAGAAGAGGTTCAGCTTCGTTTTGCCTGGCATACAGATCACGATTACGTCGAAGCGCTTGGACTGGAAATCGTCGAGGGGCGCTCCTTCTCCAAAGAGGCTCCTACCGACACCAGCGGCTGGCTGATGAACGAGACTGCCGTAAAGCTTCTCCGTCTGGATGAACCCATCGGCCAGACGATGCGCTGGGGCGATTACTCGGGACCGGTCGTCGGAGTCATTCGGGATTTCAATTTCAGATCCCTGCATCACGCCATCGAACCGCTCGTCATCCCTTTACGTCCCGGGTTTTCGAACCGATTACTCGTGCGATTCGCGTCTGATGATCCCGCGGCTGTCGTCGATCACGTTCATGCTGCGATGGATCACGTCTTCCCGGGTTCATTGTTCGAATACTACTTCGTCGGCGACTCGGTTGACGCCTTGTACAAAGACGAGAACACACTCCGCGACATCATCGGGTATTTCTCCCTGATGGCCATTTTCATAGCCAGTCTCGGGCTGTTTGGCCTTGCAGCATTCACGGCAGAACAACGAACCAAGGAAATTGGAGTGCGCAAAGTGCTTGGAGCGTCGTCGCGCTCCATTCTGGGCCTGATGTCCAGAGAATTCGTAATCCTGATAGGCGTTTCGTTCGCCGTAGCCGCCCCGCTGACATGGATCGCGGCAGGAAACTGGCTCGGAAACTTCGCTTTTCGAATCGAGGTCAATCCCCTGGTCATTCTTTTCGCCGGCGTGGCTGCGGCAATGACTGCTCTGGTGGCGGTCTTGTATCAGACGGCTGGCGCCGCGAGAGCGAATCCCGTGGACTCGCTTCGGCACGAGTGACCGTTTCTTGACGCAGTTTATTTGCCGTCTGACACGATCCATTTCTGGAACCAGCTGAAGTTGGGATCAGGGCCAATCCCGAGAACGTATTCTCCGGGTTCACGCGGAGTAAAGGTGTAATCGACTGTTTCGCCGGGACCAATGAATATCCCCCGATCTACTTCCACTTGTTGACTAGAAGGTAGGTCAGCGCCATCCTTCGCCAATGCCGTAAGCGGATACGGCTCGCCATTTTTGGTCATCCACAGACTGGACGCACTGGCGGGCCCGATGCTGAGCAGGCGTAATCGATGGGATTCACCTGCTTCGACGTACATGTCTGGCTGTTCTTCCGT
>Ga0114933_10002228_pt1 | contig 20397 bp, 14 predicted proteins | sample 4SBtaG_FD_89691 | JGI IMG/M metagenome (GOLD analysis project Ga0114933, IMG submission 89691) | Deep subsurface microbial communities from Kolumbo volcano to uncover new lineages of life (NeLLi) - 4SBTROV12_W25 metaG | ecosystem: Environmental > Aquatic > Marine > Volcanic | place: Kolumbo... | reverse complement strand
GTCAGACGTCTCGTTCGTCGGCAGGTTCTGCGTCGTGTCGGGCAAGCCCTGACGGATCAGTCGGAAGCGACCGTCCAGCTCGCGAAGCAGCGCCTCCTGTTCCTTGCCCAGGGCCTTGCGTTCGTCGCTGACCCCGACCTTGCGGACCCAGTAGACGTCGACGATGCCCTTGTCGGCCTTGAGCACGCTCGTGGCGAACTCCTCGCCCAGTTCGGAGAAGCCCTCGCGGGTGACCTCGTCGGCCAGGCCGTCCGCCTGGGCCTTGCGCGAGGTGTAGTCGGTCCGCTGGGTCCCGACGGCGCGGGTCTCGGCGTCGAGGCGCCGCTTCAGGCCCGAGAGCTCGGTCTTCTCGAGGCTCCCGAGCTTGCCGCCGAGCACCTCGGCGTTCGCGTCCATGCTGTCCAGGCGGCGCCACATCCCGTCGATCCGTGAGCTGACCACCGTTCGATCCGAGGTCGTCACGTGCCGACGAAGGGCGGCGAGCTCGCCGTGCAGCTTGTCGTAGCCCGACTTCATCGCGGCGTTGCCGGCCGCATCGGCCGCGTCCCGCTGCTTCGCGGAGGCGGCTTCGAGGTCGTCCTGTTCGTCCTGGAGTCGGTAGAGCTCCTTGCGGGCATGGGCGAGGTCCTGCTGCACCTCGCTCAGGCGGGCGCGGACCTCGTCTCGGGCCTCCTCGTCCAGGTCGCTGTCGGCCACCTTGGCCTTGAGCTCGGTCGCCTGGGCGTCGAGCTCGTCGACCTGGATGGCGACCTTGGCCGCGTCCTTGCGGATCTTCTCGGCCTTCTTCTGGTACTCGTCCGCCAGGGCCGAGGCGTCGTCGCGAGCGCGCTGGTCGGCGCCCTCGCCCGTGATCAGCGCCTCGCGCTCGTTGTAAAGCGCGCGGACCTCGGCGTGCAGGTTCTCGGGGAGCGAGGCCAGGAGCCAGGCTTCCTCGAGCTGCAGCAGCTCACCCTTCAGGCGCAGCACCTCGTTGTCGAGGCGCGAGAGCTCCATCCGACCGTCCTGGAAGCTGGAGATCGCGTCGTCCCCGCCGGCGAAGGCAGACTTCAGCTCGACGATGAGCTGCTCGGACTCCTCGATGTCCTGCTTCTGGCGAGCCAGCTCCTTGTGCATGTCGACCGCGCGGGCAACGTCGGGGTCGCTCGCCAGCATCTCGACGGCGTAGCCGGGAATGTCGCTGCCGTAGTAGCGATCGAGCTGCTCGAGCTCGACCAGCGTGTTGAACCACTCCATGGGCTTCATCGCGTCGTGCTCGATGGCGCGGATGGAGTCGTGGATCGGGGTGTATTCGTTGACCACGCCCTCGTAGTTGGAGAGCGCGTCGTCGTACTGGGCCTCCTTCATGTTGAGGTGGCCCTGGAGCAGGCGCAGCTGCGCCGTGTAGCGGTGCTCGGGGTAGGCGAGGAGGAAGATCTCCACGCTCTGGAGCGCCTGCTGGTAGTCGCCCTGCTTGATGAAGGTCCAGCCGACCTCGTAGAGCGCGTCCGCGAAGTAGCGGCTCTTGCGATCGATGCGCTGGTAGTACTCGGCTGACGCCACCAGGTCCCCGGTCTCGTAGGCCAGGCGGCCGAGCGCGAGGTTGGAGAGGTCCACGACCTCGCGGTCCTCGGGCGTTGCGATGCTGATCGCAGAGCTCTTCTCGAACTCGGCGATGGCATCGTCGAAGCTGCCCTCGACGACGAGGATGACGCCCAGCAGGTAGCGGGCGCGTCCGAAGTAGATGCTGCTCTCGGGGATCTCGCCGAGGAGCGACTTGGCCCGGACGGACTCGTCCTGGCGGTAGAAGCTCTTGCCGACGGTGTACTTGACGAGGTCCGTCGGCTCGACGCGACCGGTGACGATGTACTTGTCGTAGAGCGCGTAGAACTTCTTGCCCTGGCCGGTGAGGCCGTAGAGCTCGAGCTGCCGGCGGACGGCGTCGCGGAAGAAGGGGTGGTCGCTGCCGCCTTCGATGATGGCCTGGTAGGCCTCCTCGGCGAGCGACATGTTCTCCAGCTCGAAGAGGCACTCCGCCAGGTACCACTGGCTGTCCGTCATCAGCGGATTGCTGCGATCGAAGGCGCCTGACTCCACCAGGGTGAAGAAGTCCTTGGCTGCCTGGTCGTACTCGCCGACCAGGTAGTAGTAGACGGCGTTCTCGAAGCGGTCACGGGCCTCGTCCGCGCCGATGAAGCCGGCCCGATCCGTGACGTCGGCGGTGACGCGAGAGAGCGAGCCCTCGGCCGCCACGAGCTGGGTCTCGAGGCGATCGAGGCGCTCGTTGGTGGTGCCATCAGCGAAGGCGGGGCCGGCTGCAACGAGCATCGACGCCGCCAGGAGTGCACGCGCGACCACGCCGCGCGTGAAGCTGCGATTCGCCATCTAGCCCTCGGAGTCTTCGACGAGATCGATGGTCTGGAGTTCGTACTCCACGGTCGGCCGCTCGGCGAAGCCGACGCCGAAGCCCTTCTTCTCATTGATCTCGACGTTCAAGGTCGTGGCCTGCCCTTCATCCGCGGTGAACGCGTAGGAGCTCTGGACCTTGAAGGTGTAGCCATCCACATAGTTGAAGACACCGAAGCCGTTGCCCTTGAGAACCATGTTGACCGTGAGGTTGTGCGAGCCGGGCGGGATCGCACCGTCCCACACCATCAACTCCTTGGCGGAGTCGAGGCTTCCGCCCGGGTCCGCCTTGGCGTAGATGGACTGTCCGTCGAGGTAGTAGGCGACCGACTCGAGCCGGTAGCTCGGGCCGAGCCCGTTGATGTGCTTGATCGTCGAGCGCGCTCCAGCCGAGCCGCCCTGGATGACGATCTCCTTGAGGAGCTGCAGCGTCGCCTTGGAGCGGAAGACCTGCTCCTTCAGCGTGTTGACGTGCTCCTCCATCGTCCCGAGGCGGCTGCCGAACTCCGGATTGACGTCCACCTCCGGCGGGGGCGCCTCGGTCTCCGTCACAGGAGCTTCGGTCGCCTCCTCGGTGGGAGTCTCCTCGCCATCCTGGGCGTAGCCGTCGGACGCGAGCAGAAGCCCGGCGAAACCGACAAGGCAAAGAATCCCAACTCTTTTCATCTGCTCCGCTCCAGCGTCCACGTTCTCATGGCCCTCGTTGCCCAAAACGCACTTCGCTCAGGCTGGGTAGCAGGTTGATCCATACCGGGTCCGCGACATCGGTGTCAATCGACCGGCCTTGAGCGCAAATCGCCATGAAGACAAGGAAAGCGCCCCCTACTCACTCTTCGCGACGACGGCTTCGTCGCCCAGTTCGAACATGACATCTGCGAACCTATCGTGGGCCTGTCGCGCGCGGGCGATCGAGTAAGGAAGATCGTTGACCAGGAAGGCGAAGGCGTAGGGCTTGCCATCTCCGCCCTGGACGTAGCCGGCGAGGCAGTGCACACCGTTCAAGGTGCCCGTCTTGCCACGCAGCTTTCCGACCTGGTCGTCCTCTCGGAAGCGCGCCCACAAGGTGCCGTCCCGTCCGCCGATGGCAAGCGACGACCGGAACTCCGGACCGACCTGCTCGTCCGCCGCCATGTCGACCAGGACGGCGTTGAGGTGGGAGGGCCGAAGCATCAGCTGGCGGCTGAGACCGGAGCCATTGACCAGGGTGTACTCCTCGCTCGGGATCCCGAGCTCCTCGAGGTAGGACATCACCACCGACAAGCCGGCTGCGGTGCTCCCCTCCCCCGCGATCTCGGCGCCCACGGCCTTGAGCACCTGCTCCGCCATGAAGTTGTTGCTGTGCTTGTTCGTGCGTCCGACGATGGTCGCGAGGTCATCGCTCCGATGGCGAACGAGCGGCTTGGAGCGCTCTGGGACCTCGCCGTCGAGCCACTTGCCGCGGACCCGAATGCCCTGGTCGCTCATCATCGCGGCGAAGGCGGCGGTGAAGTAGGCCTTCGAGTCCGGGACGGCGCGGTAGTACCGCTGCGCCGTGCTGTTCTGCGGGATCGTGCCCGCCAGCTTCATCGTGACCTTCTTGCCGGTGACGTCGCGCTCCAGGAGGATGCGGCGTCGGCTCCCGCTGGCGCTCGTCGTGAGCTGGTTGTCGACCTCGACGATGCCCGGGGCGGGGGTCTCGACGTCCACGCGGGCGGCGTCACCGACCGTCGGCCCGGGCCCGGCCACGACGGCCACGGTGTTGAAGTTCAGGGAGAGCGCGCCGAGGCTGGGGAAGTAGCTGGGGCCTCGCTCGATGTCGGCCTTCTTGGTCCAGCCCGGCACGCCGGACTCCGCCGTCATGAAGGTGTCGTCGAAGTAGACGTTGCCCTTGACCTCCCGGACGCCCTCGAGCTTGAGGTCGTAGACCATCTTCCACAGGTCCTCGATGACGAAGCTCGGGTCTCCCGTGCCTCGCACGTAGAGGTTGCCGTTGAGCACGCCGTCCGAGGAGAGCTTGCCGTCGTGCACGAGCGTGGTCTCGAAGCGGTACTCGGGTCCGAGGGTCCGGAGCGCCGTCGCCGCGGTGATGACCTTCATCGTCGAGGCGGGATTGAGCGCGACCTCGGCGTTGTAGGCGTAGACCTCCTGCCCCGTGGCGAGGTCGACGACCTGGAGCGCCACGGTGGAGTCACGGAACAGCCGGTCTTCCGTCAGCGGCGTGAGTACGGGCGCGAGGCTCGCGGGAGCGGGCGGGAGGACCTCGGCGACCTCGACGGTGGGTTCGGGGTCGGGCCGCGCCTCGAGATCGTCAGCCGCGACGTCGAAGCTCTTGGGGAGGGCCACCAGGCCGAGGCCGAGGAGCGCGACCGCCGCGGTCCGGTAGGAGAAGCGAAGGGCTCGGAGCATGCTCTGCCGGGGGCAGGAGGTGGGGAGAGGCGGGGATCCTCTCCAGAGGAGGACAGCGCGAGGCGGCGACGGTTTCGAGGGATTGGACACCGAGGACATCGGAGACCGCTCCCCTCACCCACTACAAGAGCATGATCCTACTGCTTCTGCAACCACTTGGAGGCCCCGTCTTCATGCACTCTCGACCTGGACTGTTGTCATGGCAAGAGCGGTCGGTCGGGACCCGATTCGCCGCTACTGGGTCAGAATGGCATCGTACAGCGCGTCCGGCGACCCTCCGGACCAGGAGAGTCGATGTCTTTGTGGATGACGCTGCCTCTGAGCGTGGCCTTCGCCCAGCAGGAGCGGCTCAACGCGCCCGCCGCTTCCATCAGCGCCGAAGACGGGGCGGCGGCCGGCTGGGTGAACCCGGCGAACCTGGCCTTCGACCCGGATCCCTCCCTTGGCGTCTGGTACCGCCAGGACTTCCTGACCTACGACTCCGAGTTCGCCGTGAGCACCACCGGCGGCGGCACGAGCCTCGGCCTGGTCTTCAAGAACGACCCCTCGGGCAAGCCCTGGTGGGGCTTCAGCTCGGGCCTGGGCGTGCGCTTGCCCGAGAACTTCCGCCTCGGCGCCACGGTCACGTGGAACCTGCCTGAGGGCGCGGACAACAACTTCGTCAGCTGGGATCTGGGCGCGGGCTACCGGCCCTTCCCGTGGCTGGGCTTCGGCGGCGTCGCGCGCAACATCGGCAACCCCGCGCCGCAGCTCGGGGTCTGGGGCGCCTACGGCATCTCCGCGACGGTGCGCCCCCTGCGCGACCGGGTCGAGTTGTCCGTGGACTACGAGTACCTGGACGTCTCGGCGACAGAGTTCGTCGGCGAGGACAACCTGCAACAGGTCGCGGCGATCGTGCGACTGCGCCCCACCTCGGGGCTGGTCCTGCGAGGCGAAGGCCGCTCCAACAGCAAGTTCTCCGAGTTCAGCGTCGGCGCCGGCCTGGAGGTCTACTTCGAGGGCCTGGGCGGCGGCGCCTACAGCGAGCCGCTGAGCGGCGACGTGATGGCGTATGTGACCACCGGGCCCGAGGACGAGCACCTCTTCGGCGCCGGCCGACGGGTCCCGATCGTGAACCTCGACGGCAAGTTCCCCTACCAGCCCCAGACCGGCTTCCTGGTGGTGCCGGAAGAGTCCTACGTGCACCTGCTCGAGCGGCTGCGCCACGCCTCGGAGGACCGCCACGTCAAGGGCCTGGTCCTGGAGCTCAACTCGCCGCGCATGTCCTGGGCCCAGATCGAGGAGATTCGCGATGCCATCGACGCCTTGCAGGCCGAGGGCAAGCCGGTCATCGCCTTCCTGAACGGCGCGCCGAGCAACGGCGCCTACTACCTGGCCTCCGGCTGCGACACGGTCTTCCTGCACCCCGCGGGGAGCCTCGACCTGATCGGACTGTCGCTGGAGTCCCAGCACTTCCGCGGCGCCCTCGACCTGGTCGGAGTGACGCCTCAGTACGCCAAGCGGGCCGAGTACAAGTCGGCCCCCGAGCAGTTCACGAACACCGAGCCCTCCGAGCACGCGCGCGAGCAGATGAACGCGCTCCTCGACGGCCTCTACGGCGCTTTGGTGCTGGGCATCTCCGAGGGTCGCGGTATCCCCAGCGACGAGGTCGAGGCCCTCATCGACGGCGGGCCCTACACCGGCAAGGAGGCGGTCGCCAACGGCCTCGTCGACGCCCTCGTCTACCCGGACACCCTCGAGGAGCAGCTGGCCGAGTACCTGGTGCGCGGCTTCGAGCTCAAGCCCGACTACCGGGTCGACCCGCAGACCTCGGGCTGGAAGGCCCAGCGACAGGTCGCGATCATCTACGTCGACGGCCCCATCGTCAGCGGGCCCTCGCAGCAGCCCGGGCTCCTCCAGGGCGGCAACACCGGAGCGGACACGGTCGTCGCCTACCTGCGCGCCGCGGAAGAGGACAGCTCGGTCAAGGCCGTCGTCCTGCGCGTCGACAGCCCCGGCGGCTCGGCCTTCGCAAGCGACGAGATCTGGCGTGCGGTCGAACAGGTCCAGGAGGCCGGCAAGCCCGTCGTGGTGTCGATGGGCGGCGTCGCCGCAAGCGGTGGCTACTACGTCGCCGCCGGCTCCGACGCGATCTTCGCGGAGCCCACCACCATCACCGGAAGCATCGGCGTCTACGGCGGAAAGTTCAGCTTCGGCGAGCTCTTCGACAAGGTCGGCATCGGCACCGAGATCTACAGCCGCGGCCGCAAGTCCGCGATGTACTCGACCAGCCGCGAGATGGACGAGGTCGAGCTGGCCTCGATGGAGCGGCTGATCGAGGACACCTACGTGCAGTTCAAGACCGTGGTCAGCGAGGGCCGCGGTCTCACGATGGAAGAGGTCGAAGAGGTCGCCCGCGGCTGCGTCTGGACGGGCGCCGCCGCCAAGGAGGTCGGCCTGGTCGACCAGCTGGGAGGCCTTCAGGACGCCATCGTCCACGCCAAGGTCGTCGCCGGTCTGGACGAGGACGACGAGATCGAGCTGATCACCTACCGGGGGCAGCCCGACAGCTTCGGCGAGGTCCCCGCGGAGGCCGTGCGCGCCGTACGGACCGCCCTGACCCCCGAGCTCGAGCTCGAGCTCCCCGATGACGTCGCGGCCTGGATCCCCTACGCCCCGCTGGCCGAGGAGCGCATCCTCCTGCTGATGCCCGAGCGGATCGAGGTCGAGTGATGGGCCGCACCGGCCACGTCCTGGTCGTCGATGACGACAAGGCCGTCCGCGCGGCGCTCCGGGTGAACCTGAAGAAGGCCGGGCACGAGGTCCACCTGGCGCCCAACGCCAGGAAGGCGCTGGAGCTCCTGTCCGGTCAGCCCATGGACCTCGTCGTGACCGACGTCGCGATGCCCGGCATGACCGGCCTGCAGCTCCTAGCCGAGTGCCGGACCCATCACCCGGACGTCCGCGTCGTCGTCATGACCGGCTACGGCTCGGTCGAGGACGCCGTGGGCGCGATGAAGGCCGGCGCGGACGACTACATCATCAAGCCGATCTCCCGCGAGGAGCTCCTGGTCATCGTCGAGAAGGCCCTGGCCGAGAAGGCCCTCCTCGCCGAGCTCGTGCAGCTCCGCCAGCAGGTCCAGGAGCGCTACGGCTTCGAGAACATCATCGGCTGCACCCCGGCGATGGTCGAGGTCTACGAGCTGATCGAGACCGTCGCGGACACCAACGCCCTGGTTCTGATCCAGGGGCCGACCGGGACGGGCAAGGAGCTCATCTCGCAGGCCATCCACTACCGCTCGCCCCGGCGGAACGGCCCCTTCGTTCGGGTGAACTGCGCCGCGCTGCCCGAGGGCCTGCTCGAGAGCGAGCTCTTCGGCCACGAAAAGGGCGCCTTCACCGGCGCGATCCGCCAGCACCGAGGCAAGTTCGAGCAGGCCCACGGCGGCACCCTGATGCTCGACGAGATCGGCGAGATCGACTCCACCACCCAGGTGAAGCTCCTCCGCGCCATCGAGGCCGGCGAGGTCACCCGGGTCGGTGGCACCGGGACCCTGACCGTCGACACTCGGGTCATCGCCGCCACGAACCGGGATCTGCGCGCCGAGGTCGCCGCGGGCAACTTCCGCGAGGACCTCTTCTACCGGCTCAACGTCTTCTCGATCCATGTGCCCCCGCTGACCGAGCGCAAGGACGACGTCCCGCTGTTGGTGCGGCACTTCGTGAAGAAGTTCGCCGAACAGCACGGCCGCGACCCCGAGCTCTCGGTGTCCTCGACGCTGCTCCAGAGGCTCGTCGACTACCACTGGCCGGGAAACGTCCGCGAGCTCCAGCACGTCATCGAGCGCGCGGTCATCCTATCGCGAGGCGAGGAGCTGGCGGGCATCAAGCTGCCCGAGGCGCCCCAGGGAAAGGAGCCGGCCGCCGAGATCCTGCCCGAGGGCATGACGCTCCAGGCGGCGCTCCTGGAGTACGAGCGTCGCGTCCTGATCGAGGCCCTCAAGGCCGCCGGCGGCGTCCAGGCCCAGGCGGCGAGAGACCTCGGTATCTCCAGGTCGAACCTGAACTATCGAATCGGCCGTCTGGACATCCGCGTCAAGGACATCGTCTACGAGTAAGGGCCGTGTTGACACGCGGATCGGCGCTAGCTAAAAGGGGGGCGTCCTTGACGCTGAGACCGATCCGGGTCGCACTTTCTTAGTGCTGTTTCTGACGCTGCCATTGATGCTGGCGGCCCGGTGCTGATTACTGTTTTCGCTTCCGGAACGAGACCGAGGAACCACGGCCAGGTAGCTCAGTTGGTAGAGCAGCGGATTGAAAATCCGCGTGTCGGCGGTTCGACTCCGTCCCTGGCCACCTCGACTTGTTGATCCTCCTCCTGCTGGCCTGCAACGACCCCTGCGAGCAGGCCTGTGCGGCCACGGCGCGCGAGCTCGCCGGCTGCATCGAGGGCTGGAACGCCGACTGGGAGGACCTCGACGCGACGTCGCGTGCGGACTTCCGTTCGCAGTGCGAAGAGGACTGGCAAGCGCTGCGTGCGGAGCTCGAGGCGCGCGAAGTGAAGCGCGCGAAGGAACAATGCGACGCCGCCGTTGACGAAGCAGGTGAACTCTCCTGCGACGCCTGGCGAGCGCTGTACCTGGAGCCCTGATGCTTCTCCTTGTCCTGACCTCAAAGGCCGAAGCCTGCGCCTGCTGTGACGCGACGACCACCATCCAGCGCGAGGTCGTGGCCCAGGACGCCGAGGCCAACCAGCTCGTCCGGCAGAAGCACTTCTTCTGCGGTGGCCTTCGCTACGCCTGGGAGGTCTGGCCGCTCGACGCCACGGCGCCCGAGACCTGCCTGCGCCCCGATGGCCGTCCCCTGGCCTGCGACGCTCCGGGGAGCCTCGTTCGGACGGACGCTCGGCCCGAGGCCACCGAGGCCTTCGCCTATGCCTCGCCGATCGGTGTCCGGGACGTCATCGCCAAGGACCACTCCAGGCATCGGCTGTACGACACCCAGCTCCCCGACTGGGGCTCGTGCCGACCGGCCGGGGGGAGCGGCGCGCCGATCGGCTCCGGAGACGAGGGCGTGCTGGTCGAAAGCCTGGCCTGGTCCTGCGAGCAGACCTGGCGGCGCTACGAGGTACATACCGGTGGCCTGGACTTCCGCTGTGTGGACACCGACGGTGAGACCACCGCCTGCGCGACGGCCTGGACCACCGACGAAGCCGACCTGAGCGAGGCCTTCGGGAGCCCGATGTTCATGGCCGGAGCGGGGGCGACGTTCACGAACTGGGAAGGGGGCGGCTGGACCGTCACCGACCGGATGGGCACCGTCATCGTCGAGCGTCGAGCCACCGATTAGGGTCCTCTCCCACTCGGAGAGACCATGGCCGACCTCGTCCTCGCCATCGACCAGGGAACCACCGGCAGCACCGCGCTGCTCCTGGACCGAAACGTGCGTGTCGTCGCGACGCACAACGTCGAGTTCCCGAACCACTACCCCCAGCCCGGTCACGTAGAGCACGACGTCTCGGAGATCTGGACCTCCGTCGCCGCAGCCGTCGAGGGCGCCCTGGCCAAGGCGGGGGTCACCGCGGACCGCATCGCGGCCATCGGCATCACCAACCAGCGGGAGACGAGCGTCTTCTGGGACAAGGACTCCGGGGCTCCCCTGCACAGGGCCCTCGTCTGGCAGGACCGGCGCACGGCCGATCGCTGCCAGGCCCTCGAGGACGCCGGCCACGAGGCGCTCTTCAAGCGCAAGACGGGCCTGGTCCTGGACCCCTACTTCTCGGGCACAAAGGCCGCGTGGATCCTGGAGAACGTGCCCGAGGCCCGCGCCAAGGCCGAGGCCGGCCAGGCGCTCTTCGGCACCATCGACACCTGGCTCACCTGGCGACTCTGCGGTGCCCACGTCACCGACCCGAGCAACGCGAGCCGGACCCTGTTCATGGAGCTCGACTCCTGCGAGTGGGATGACGAGCTGCTCGGCATCCTGGGCGTGCCCCGGGCCTGCCTGCCCCGCATCGCTGACAGCAGCGAGGTCTACGGGAGGACCCGCGGCGTGGGCTTCCTGCCCGACGGCATCCCGGTCGCCGGCCTGATCGGGGACCAGCAAGGGGCGCTCTTCGGCCAGGCCTGCTTCCGCCAGGGCATGGCGAAGTGCACCTACGGGACCGGGGCCTTCGTTCTGATGAACACCGGCGCCGACAAGGTCTACAGCGACAACGGCATGCTGACCACCGTCGCCTGGCGCGTAGGCGGTGAGACCTCCTACGCCATCGAGGGCAGCGCCTTCATCGCCGGCGCCGCGGTGCAATGGCTGCGCGACGGGCTGGGCGTCATCGACGCGGCGCCGGAGGTCGAGGCGCTGGCCGCGTCGGTCCCGGACAGCGGGGGTGTGATGTTCGTACCGGCCCTCGCGGGGCTGGGCGCCCCCCACTGGAACCCGGATGCGCGGGGGCTGCTCTGCGGCGTCACCGGCGGGACCACCAAGGCCCACGTCTGCCGCGCTGTCCTCGAGGGCATCGGCCTGCAGATCGCCGACATCCTGCTCGCAATGAGCTCCGACCTCGGCAAGCCGCTCTCCGAGCTCCGCGTGGACGGCGGAGCGGCGAAGAACGACCTCTTGATGCAGTTCCAGGCCGACGTGCTCCGCACCACCTGCGTGCGCCCGAAGCAGCTCGAGACCACCGCCCTCGGCAGCGCGTTCCTGGCCGGCCTGGCGGTGGGGCTCTGGGAGTCGCCGGACGCCGTCGCCGAGGCCTGGGCCGAGGACCGCCGCTTCGTGGCCACCCTCCCCGGCGAGGCCGTGGACGCCAAGCTGGAGGCCTGGGCCGACGCGGTGAAGCGGGCATGATGATCTGGCTCGCCGCTGCGCTGGCCCAGGACTGCCCGGAGCCGGCCACGTCGATCGAGAACCTTCGCGTGGAGCCCTCGCCGGAGAACTACCACTGCGCCGCGGCCCTGGGCGTCGAGGTCCTCGTCGATGCAGCGCCGGAGCCGATGCCGAACGGTGACCGGATCACCCGGGCGCTCGCGGTCTACCGGCTCGACCACCTCGACGAGGCCATCGAGCCGCCCGAGGCCCGCGCATACCTGCCCGCCGACGTGCGGCTGGTCTCCGACGGCATCTACGCCCACCGAGGCCGCAAGAGCCCCGCCGAGGCCCACGTCATGGTCTTCGAGCGCTTCGACTGGTACGCCCCCGACCCGACCTACACGGACGGTCGGCTCACCGAGGTCGACCGGGCCAACCTGGAGATGCTGACGAACCCTCCCCCGCCCTCGGAGGAGCCCACCGCAGCGGACGCGATGGCCTCGGCCGAGGACGCTCCGCCTCGTCGGGAGTCAGCCTGCGCCTGCTCGACCGGCGCCGTGGGCCCCTGGGCCCTGGCCCTGCTCATCCTCGCGCGAAGAGGTCGAGCACCCAGTGGAGGAAGAGGAAGGGACGCTTCGCCTCCTCGGGCGTAAACCGGACCTCGACGGAGCCCTCGGCGACCCGGACACGACGCGGCATCTGGCGGGCGAGCTCGACGATGCGCTCGGCGGAGACCGAGGTGTTGTCTGCCATCTCGAAGACCGCCCGGACCTGGAGCACCGTGGCTCGCAGGATGCCCAGCTCGCGGCAGCGCAGCTTCACCTCGAAGAGCCGCGAGAGGTTGTGGGCCTCGTCCGGCAGCTCCCCTCGCTCGGACTCCATCCGATCGCAGATCCGACGCAGCTGGTCCGGCGTGCGGGCCGAGGACATGGCCTTGTAGATCGACAGGCGCTCGGAGAGGTCGGGCACATAGGCCTCGGGCAGCCAGGCGGGGGCCCGGACCTCGATCTCCGGATCGATGGTGCTGCGGGCCGCGTCCCCGCGGGCCTCGGCGATGGCCTCGTCGAGGAGCGCCATGTAGGCCTCGAAGCCGACCGACTCGATGTGGCCGTGCTGCTTGTTCCCGAGCATGTCTCCGGCGCCGCGCAGCTCCAGATCCGCCGTCGCGACCGCGAAACCGGAGCCCAGGCGGGTGTGCTCCTGGAGCACGCGGAGGCGCTGCATCGCCTTTCGCGTGAGCTGCTTGCCGTCGTCGACCATCAGGGTGCAGTAGCCGCGCCGGTGACTGCGCCCGACCCGGCCACGGAGCTGGTAGAGCTGGGCCAGGCCGAAGCGGTCGGACTGGTTCACCAGGATGGTGTTCACGTTGGGCATGTCCACGCCCGACTCGATGATGGCCGTGCAGACGAGCACGTCGAACTTGCGTCGCACGAAGCGGACCAGGACGTCCTCGAGCGTCTTGTCGTCCAGCTGCCCGTGGGCGACCTCCACGCTCGCCTCGGGCACGGCCTCGCGCACGCTCCGGGCGACCAGGTCGATGGTCGCGATGCGGTTGTGCACGACGAAGGCCTGGCCCCCGCGCTGCAGCTCGCGCAAGAGGTCCTCGCGCAGGCGACCCGGACCGAAGCGACTGACCAGGGTGCGCACCGGCAAGCGGTCGCGGGGCGGCGTCGAGATCACCGAGATACCGCGCAGCCCGCTCACGGCCATGTGCAGGGTGCGCGGGATCGGCGTCGCGGACATCGCCAGGTAGTCCACCTCGGCGCGCATCTTCTTGAGCGTCTCCTTCTGCTTCACGCCGAAGCGGTGCTCCTCGTCGACCACGATCAGGCCGAGGTCCGCGAAGCGCACGCCGCGTCCCAGCAAGCGCGTGGTCCCGACCAGGATGTGCGTCTCTCCTGCCTTGACCGAGGCCTTCAGGGTCTTCGCCTCGGCGGGACTCCCGAAGCGACTGAGCAGCCCGACCGAGATGCCGAAGGGCTCGAAGCGCTCGCGGAAGGTGTTGAGGTGCTGGAAGGCCAGCACGGTCGTCGGGCAGAGGACCGCGACCTGCCGCCCGGTCGAGGCCACCACGAAGGCCGCGCGCATCGCGACCTCGGTCTTGCCGAAGCCGGCGTCGCCGACGATGAGTCGGTCCATGGGGGTCTCGCGGCCCAGGTCGTCGAGCACGGCATCGATGGCCGCGGCCTGGTCCTCGGTCTCGGTGTAGGCAAAGGCCTCTTCGAAGCGTCGGAGCGCCAGGTTTCGCGCGTCGTAGGCCGTGCCCGGGTTGACCTTTCGGCGGGCCTGGAGCTGCACGAGCTCGTGAGCCAGGCGAAGGACGGCCTCCCTGACCTTGGCCTTGCGGATCCGCCAGGTCTCCCCGCCCAGCTTGTCCAGCCGCGGCTCGACCCCGCCCTGCGAGGCGCGGTAGCGGTAGAGCTGATCCAGGCGGAAGACCGGCACGTACATGCGGTCCCCTCCCCGGTACTCGAGCAGCACCATGTCCTGCTCGCCCTGCCCGAGGTCCACCCGCGCGAGCTTCTGGAAGCGGCCGATGCCGTGGCGTTCGTGCACGACCAGGTCCCCGGCGCGCAGCTCGGAGAAGGACTCGATGCCCGCCTTTCGTGCGAGGTCCTGGCGCCCGGTCCGCACCCGACGCTTGGCCCCGAAGACCTCGTCCGCGGTGACGACGGCGACCTGGGCCTCGGGATCGTGGAAGCCGCGCGGGAGGTCGCCTCGGACCAGCTGGAGGCGACCCGGCGGCCAGCTCAGGGGGTCCCGCTCGGTGCTGTCGTCGGGCTGCAGGCCGTGGGGCAGGAAGAGCTGCCGAATGCGATCGGCCCGCGAGGTGGAGTCCACCACCAGGCCGACCCGCCAGTCCTCGGCGAGCCAGGCTCCCAGCCGGCCGAGCGTGGGGGCGAGGTCCCCCGTCTTTCCGACCGCCAGCGCGCTGTTGTCACGAGCCCCGAGGTCGACCGCGTCGTCGAAGGCGACGGTCTCGATCTGCAAGGCGCCGTCGAGGTGATCGAGGGCCTCGTCGGCGCGGAGGTAGCGCTCCTGCGGGCCGACCAGCGGCCTCTCGGCGTCGGGCATCGCCGCGTGCCGGCTCCAGGCCGTCTGCTCGAAGGCTTGCAGAGCCGTCTTGGTGCGCTCCCGATCGAGGACGACGGTCCGGTCCGGGGCGCACTCGAAGAGGCTGCCGAGGGCATGAATCGCAGGGAGCCACGCGTCGCATCCGGAGAAGCGGAGGCCATCACGCAGGTCCTCGACGACCTCTCGACGGAGGCGGCTGCCATAGCCGAGCTCCCCCACCCTCGCCCGCAGCACCTCGTTCAGCCGGCCCAGGGCTTCGGCGCCCAGCACCTCCTCGCGAGCGGGGAGCACGTGCAGGCTCGACCGCTTGTCGTGGGGCGTGCCGTCGGCCGGATCGAAGTCGCGGAGCTGCTCGACCTCGTCGTCGAAGAACTCGACGCGGACCGGGCGCTGGTGCCCTGTGGGCCAGACGTCCACCAGCTCGCCCCGGTGGGCGAAGGTGCCGGGGTCCTCGACGCGCCCGACGCCCAGGTAGCCCAGCTCCGTGAGACGCTCGGCCAGGCTGCGAGGCTCGATGACCGTGCCCGCGGAGAGCTTCGGTCCCCCCAGGATGACCTCGGCCGGCAGCACCCGGAGCAGCGTCGCGGTCGCGGTGGCCACCACGGTGACGGCCTGGCCCGACTGGAGGGCGGCCAGGACCTCGATGCGACGTCGTGGCAGCTCCGGGTGGGGGCTGATGCCCTCGTAGGGTCGGCTGTCGTCGGCGGGGTAGAGCAGCGCGCGGGTGCCGTAGAAGGCCAGCTCGGCCACAAGGCGTTCGGCGTCGTCGGCCTCGGGCGCGACGATCAGCGAGGGCCCGTCGAAGCGCGCCAGGAAGTAGGCGAGGGCTCCGGCCGGGAGCCCGGACCAGGCCCGGGCCGGCTGGGACGGGTCGGCGAGGCAGACGCTCAAGCCTTGGTGGCCAGCTCCTCGGCGATCTCGGTCTCCTCGGTGGCATCGGAGCCATCCGAGGCGGCGGCCTCCTTCGCGGCCTTGGCCCGCTGGGCGTCGGAGATGCGCTCCTCGTAGAGCCCGAACATCGCCATCTCCATCACGCAGAGGATGAGCACGTCGAAGGCGCCGAAGACCAGGACGCAGATGTGGGGGCTGATCTCGACGCCGCCCAGGGTGATGCCCGCCTCGGCCTGGTAGACGAAGACCAGGAACGCCGGCAGGTACCAGGCGGCGTAGGGCAGCCAGGCGCGGACGATGCGGCCACGACGTCCCGCGGTCAGCTTCTGGCTGCGCTTCAGCGGGCTCTTGGACTTGTCGTCCGTGGCGGTGATGGCATCGACGAAGGCGTAGTGCAGGCCGAACAGGATGCCGGGCACGATGATGACCATGCCCGCGGTGATGGTCAGGAAAGCCTTCGCGTGAGGACCGAACATGCGGCCGTAGCGACCGATCGCCCAGTTGATCGCCTTCTGCGCGCTGAAGTCCTGGCCCGTGGAGAAGCGGCGCCAGGCGTAGATGCTGACCGCGTCGATGATCGGGTAGGTCAGCGTGAACCAGATGGCCCCCACCGCGAGCTTGGTGAGCTCGCTGTAGATCAGCTGGGACTGCGGGTTCGAGGGGTCCGCGTGCGGCAGCGCCAACACGCCGGCCTGCCACATCAGCCAGTGACCCAGGCCCCCGATGAGCACGGAGAGGATGAAGAGGATGGGGAACGCCTTTCCGGTGCGGGCGAAGGCGAGCCCGAGGATGCCCAGCACGTTGCTGGGGCTTGGCTTGTAGGCGGACATCGGGGCGCTGCTAACTTATGGTTCTCACATGGGTCGAGACATTCTCGACATCGATACGTCCTTTGTTCGACGTTTCTTGCCCGACGCCCTCGACCTCCAGGACCTGGAGGCCGTGCGTCTGTTGTTGAACGGCACGTCCGTCATCGACTGGCACAAGCTCGACCTCGACACCCACGACAAGGTCGACAACTACCTGCGGATCTCGCTGATCGATCCGAACGATCCGACCGACATGGAGCGGCTGCGCTTCGTCTTCCACCAGGCCATCAACTACCTGGAAGAGCACCACGCGATCCGCTTCCCGAAGGCGCTCCGCACCCCCGATGACGTGCGCGACGTCTTCGTCATGGCCTCGACCTGGAAGGGCAGGTTCCGCCGCAGCCAGGCGCTGGCCTGCATGGTCCTGAAGTTGATGCACACCATCAACCACATGGAGGCCGCGGACCTGAAGCACCGGCTCGCGATCAGCGAAGCGGAGCTCTTCGACCGCGCCGAGCAGTCGATCATCGAGCACGCCGACCGCATGCGGCGCGACGGCTACCCACTGCTCGCCTTCTACGGCTCGCGCAAGACGCGGACCAGCGTCATCAGCAAGCTGCTCAGCAAGCGCTGCTCGATCGCGGCGACCATCTTCGACAAGCTCCGCTTCCGCATCGTGGTGCGGCATCGCGACGAGCTGGTCCCCGTCCTGGCGCACCTGACACGCACGCTCTTCCCGGTGAACTACGTGATTCCGGGCGAGAGCCACAACAGCCTGGTCGATCTCAAGGCCGTCGCCGCCCGCCATAGCCACATCAAGGGACTGACCAAGCGGCTTCAGCGCCTGGAGTCAGGCAGCGAGGTGGACCCCGAGGCGGCCAACCCCTTCACCAGCAGCGGCTACCGAACCGTCAACTGGATCGTGGACTTCCCCGTCCGCGTCGACGACGTGCTCCCCCACACCCACGCCGCGGCGCCCTACATGCTCGGCCGGGTCGTGTACGTCATGGTGGAGTTCCAGCTGCTCGACCGCGAAACCGAGAAGCAGAACGAGCAGGGCGATAACGCCCACGACCTCTACAAGGAACGCCAGAAGAAGGAGGTCGAAGGCCGCCTCCTCAAGGGCTCACTCCGCAAGAGCTGACGCTCAGCCGCGCGGCCCATAGGGAGCGAGGGAGGCACGGCCGCCAGGCCGGGCCCGCGGCTCGCGGCGCCCATCTCGGCGAGCTCGCGCGAAGCGCGGGGTCGTCGAGGGTGGATGGGCGCGGCGCACCGAAGGCCGGACTTGTGCGGCCGTAGGAGCGTACGAGCGAGCCGACGTGTGCGGCCGTTGTCGGCCGACGAGCTCGCCCGCCGTCAGGCGGCGAGGCGGCCGCACAACGACGGCCGCACAGAGACAAGACACGGACTGCGGGAAGGCCTTGAGGGCGGTTGGGTAGGAAGGGCCGGGCCCTCCCGCAGTCACGTGTCAAAAGGGGTTCCGACCTCAACGGGCGAGGTCGCGGATCTCCTCGATGGAGTAGGCCTCGGGACCGGCGGGGGCGTCCTGGACGAAGCCCATGTGGGAGAGGTCGCGCCACGCGATGCCGTCCTCGACGTGCAGCACGCCCTGGGACAGGCCGACCACGCGGCCGGCCTCGGCGACGAAGACGACGGTGTCTTCGCCCACCACGAGCGAGGGGCTGCCCGCGACGACGAGCTCGATGTCCCCGATGCGTCCGCCGGGCCAGGCGGCCTCGACGATGGGGGCGGCGTCGCCGTAAAGGCTCTCGGTCACCAGGATGCTGGCGACGGTCCAGGGGCTGCCGTCGCGGACCTCGGTGCGCAGGGCGAGGACCTCGCCGGCGACCACGGTCTCGGATCGGTCGCTGAGCTCCTCGATGGAGTAGGGATGGGTAAAGAGCGTCGCGGACGCGTCGGGTCCGAAGAGCCATGCGGTCAGGAGCGGCATGCGAATCCTCCATCCTCGGGATCGGAACGGCGGCGGATCGCCATGAGGGCCAGGAGCCAGAAGCCGGCCACCGGCGCGGTCGCGCAGCCGTAGGGCTCCTCGCGCTCGATCGGCGGGTAGAGGTAGGCGGCGCCGAGCTCATCGAGCACATGCAGATCCCGCTTCTTCAGCTCGCCGCTCGGGCTCGACGACCACATCGTGGCCTCGGCCTCCTCGAGCTCATGGGCCAGGCCGAGCACGTGGCCGAACTCATGGGCCATGGTGTTCTGAAGGTCGGCGTGGCCCTCCTCTCCGGAGAGCGACCAGGTGTGGTCGGCGGTGTTCACCGCGACGTCGAAGCTCACGATCTGGCCCTCGGGGGTCGACCAGTTCGAGGTCAGGGCCAACAGATCCGGGTCGTGCTCCCAGGCGGACTGGAAGTAGACCGCAGCCTGGCCGTCGTGCGCCGTCTCGGCGACCTCGGTCTCGCCGACCTGGAAGCCGATCTCGGAGCCGGGGACGTCGCCCCAGACCGACGAGGCCCGCCGGATCGCCGCTTCGACCCCGGCCTCGTCCAGGCCGGCGTCGTTGTGGGGGTTGATGCCGAACTCGATGGGCATCACGACCCAGCGAATCTCGGATCCGCTCGTGTTCGTCAGGGTCTCCCAGGCCTGGGCCGGGCTCGCAAGGAGCGCGATCAGCACAAGGCGACCGGGAAGCTGCGCAGCAGGAGAGTGGCGTCGCGACGCACCTTGCTGAAGAGCAGCGCGAAGCTCGAGAAGACGATGCTGAAGCTGTACAGGGTCAGGACCATCGGGGGGCCTCCGTTGGCCCCGGAAGCGGCATCCGGTGCAGACTTCATGAGTGCTGATCTGGCTCTCTTGCGCTGAACCCACTCCGATCGACCCGATCGAGAGCATCGAGGCCGCCCTGGAGGCGGACACCGAGGCCGAGCGCTACGCGCGGTTGGTCGAGGCGCGGAGCCAGGCCGAGGGTCCCCTCGCCGACGACCTCGACGCCCTGCTCCCCTTCGTCGAGGCGTGGGCGTGCGCATCCGATCACTGGGAAGCCGGCGATCAAGAAGGCGGGGAGGCGGGCTTCCTGTCCGCGCCGATCTCGTTGGAGGTCTGGCCCGAGGACTTCGGGTCCGTCGAGCCCGCCGAGCCGGAGGACCCGACCCTCCGTCGGGTCTGGGCGCTCTATCGAGGGCGCGCGCTCGCGTGGAATCGGGTGGAGCACGGGCTCTTCACGGACCTCTTCGACGAAGAGGCCCGCGAGCTCCTGGCGGTGGCCGACACGCCGCTGTCGCGCGCATACCTCGGCGAACCGATCGACTGGCCGCTCGCCCCGACCCACCCGGACGCCCCCGACTATGCCAACCACCAGCACCAGCTGCTCAGCCGCCTGGCAGACCTGGTCGACTTCTGGGCCAGGCGCCAGGCGCCCGACGGCCAGTACGGCGGAGGTTGGGGGGACGACGTGGAGATGTGGCGGTGGCAGGCGCCCCTGCTGCTGGGCTTCGGCTACGGGGCAGAGTCGACGCGGGTCCTCGCAGACGGCGTCTGGGCGCTGGAAGACCTCGAAGGCGGCTACTCCGGCACGCTGACCGACGTAGAGCACTCCGCCGAGCTGACGGCGGACACCCTCACGCCGATGCTCTTGTTGGACGGGAGCGGATTCGACGAGGCCGCCGCTCTGACCGACCTGGCCGATGCGCTCTGGCTCGGAACGAACGAGCTCGGGCAGCGCCAGTTCCGGAGCGTCTACTTCACCGACGACCGGGTCGACGACACCACAAAGCACCGCTGCGACACGGCCTACCACGCGCGCGCGCTGCAGCCGGCGCTGCTCGCCTGGACAGACGAGGAGGTCCTGACCGACTGGCTCGCTACCTGGGCGAGCGCCACGCTGACCGAGGCCAATGGCAAACCCGAGGGAATCCCCCCCAGCGCCCTGACCTGGCCTGAGGGCACCCCGGGTCCCTCGGGATCCGCCTGGTACGAAGCCGGCTGCGCGCTGAACGAGGACGCCTACGCCTACCCGCGGGCGCAAGCGCTCCTGACGCCGTGGTTCGTCGCAGCGTGGCACCACACCGGTGACGAGGCGTGGCTGGAACCCCTGGATGCCATGGCCGAGCAG
>Ga0114933_10002226_pt1 | contig 20441 bp, 18 predicted proteins | sample 4SBtaG_FD_89691 | JGI IMG/M metagenome (GOLD analysis project Ga0114933, IMG submission 89691) | Deep subsurface microbial communities from Kolumbo volcano to uncover new lineages of life (NeLLi) - 4SBTROV12_W25 metaG | ecosystem: Environmental > Aquatic > Marine > Volcanic | place: Kolumbo... | reverse complement strand
TCACCGGCCTGATTCGCAAGCACAGCGGCACCCCGTGAGGGTGTGAGTTCGGGTTCGGGTTCGGGTTCGGGTGGCCCGGACCCGGGTTATCGCTCAGTCAGCGACTTCCAATCGGGCCTGGGGCTGAGGGCCGCGATTATCCAACGCGTCGTTCAATGAATGGAGCCGTGGCGACGCGACACTTTCGCCTGCCCGGCGCTGATCGACGTGCCCTTGGGGGCCCAGAACATGAGGTTGTCGCCGCTCTTGGGGCAGTGTTCGGCGAGCACCATGCTGTGACCCGATTTCAGCGCGCACTCAGCGGTGTCGGTGACCAGGTCATGCAGGTCTCCGGGGCGCTCGGTCGTGTGCCACAAGCCGAGGTGATGGCCGATCTCGTGGGCGAGCCTGTCGCCGAAATACGCGCCGGCAAGCTTCGCCGAGGGGTCGGTCGCGTGGAATTTCTTCACTGTGGTCGCAGACATGGACAGCGCGATCCCGGAGAGGCGATTGCCAGCGAGCCCGTTGACGCCGCCGATCTGCCCTGTGATGCCCGCGGCCGCTGCCTGACCGGCATGATTGAGCGACGAGACGATGTACAGCGCGACGGCCGTGGACGCGGGCTTGAGCTTGGCGCCGAGCGACCACAGCGTGTTGAGCTCGTTGGTGTCATCGACCGCCAGGACGTTGTCGACATGCAGAAACTTTTGCCCGTCGGAACCGCCGATGTCGGTGAACGTTACCTTGCCCACGGCGATCCCGGCGGGCTTCCAGATCGCGTTGACGCGCGCACGGATACGCGACCACAGCACCGAGCTGGCCATCGTCTTGGCCGGCTGTGGTTGGCCGCCGAGCAGATAGATGTCGAGGTCGATGGCGGCGGCTGGCTTGGCGGGCTTGGACAACAACGCGCCGACGTGGATGAACCCGGCCTGCAAAGGGCCCGGACCGCTGTTGGACAGGTTGTGCGTGCGGCGGAAGCCGGCGGTCCAGGTGCCCTGGGCAAGCGTCGTGACGTTGGAGCTGCCAAAGAACAGCGTCGCCCCACCGAGCCCGCCCGCGCCGCGACCAGGTGCCTTGGACCATTCGCTGGGCCCAAGGATGTGCTGTCCGTTGGGGTGTGTCAGCCAGTCGCCGGCAACCATCACATGCGGTTTGGAGACGTCGCGGGCGACGGCCGTGCCGCGATGTCCGTTTGCGGGCAGCGTGAACTTCACCTTTGGTCCGGTCGCGTCGCTTGGTTTCACCTCGTGCACGCCCATGTCGATCCACTGCTGGTCGCCGCGTAGGTTGGGCGCCGGGTAGCAGCCTTCGTCGATCAGGCCGTCGCCGTCGTCATCCTGGAAGTTTTCGCATTTTTCGATCGCGGCCGGGCCGGTGTCCGTCGCTGCGTCGAAGGCCGATGTCCCGCTGTCGGATTCGACGCTGGTGTCTTGAGCGGCGTTCGAGTCGGTGTCGCCGGGCCCGGGCACGTCCGACTTGGCGCTGTCAGCCTCGGTCGCGTCCACGACGTCGCCTGTCGCGGTGACGCCGCTCTTCACGTCGTCGTCGTTGCCGCCGCACGCGACAAGGCAGATGCCGAGTCCGATCGCAGCGCGCGCGATGATGATGGGGGCCCGTAGCACGGGGAAAGGATGCAGGTTGTCGGGCTAGAAGTGCCAGCCGAAAACCACGCGCGGCTCAAACCGCGTGACCGTCGTGGGAGCGTAACCGGGCAAAGTCAGGTCGCTCTTCAGGTCGTCGTCGAAATTGTAGATCCACGTGTCGTAGGTCGCCCTGACCATGCGCAGATCGAGCCCGATCGCGAAAACCGACTCGGGGATGCGGTATTCGCCGCTGAGCCCGAACGGGATGGCGGTACCGGTCCACGATTTGCCGGTCGCCTCGGTCTGGAAGACTGTCTCGTGGTAGCCGAGGATCTCGAAGAAGCCATAGCCGCCGTAGAGCCGGACGTCGACAGGGAACTGCCCGTTGCGCACGAACCGCAGCGGGTGAAAGCCGAGCATCAGCGCGATCGTTCCGGCGCCCGCGGTGTCCGATTTGGCGCCGAAGCTGCCGTGCGCGGACAGGTCAGCCCAAAGGCTCGCGTAGCCCATGATGTTGTAGCCGATCTGCAGGTTGACAGCGATACCGCCGCCGACGTCTGTCGTGACCGCTTCCGCGTACTTGGACGGCGAGGCTGCGTAGAGAAACTCGGGGCCGCCGACAGTCGACACGCTCGAGCTTGCCGGGTTGGGGATCCGAGGCGAGTTGGCGCCACCCGTCGAGCCGTAACCGATATTGAACTCGAGAAAGAAGCCACCCCAAAGCGGCTTCTGTTCGCGAGGAGTGATGTCCTTGGCGCCAGCCAAAGGGGCGGCTCCAGGAGATCCGGCGGGGACAGCCGCGGCGGATTTGTCGGCTGCCGCTGGCGTGGGTTCGCCGCCGGTTGAACCCGATTTTCTCAGGTTTTCAAGCTGGATCCGCGCCTTTTCGGCCTTGAGTTGAGCTTCGGCCGCGGCGGCTTCGGACTCGGCCTTCTTGCGCTGCTCGTCGGCCTTCTTGGCTTCGAGCTCGGCCTTCTTGCGCTCGGCTTCAGCCTTGCGGACCGCGCGCGACTTGCGGCGACGACGGCGCTTGGCTTCGGCGTCGGTGGCAAAACCACCCAAGACAAAAGCGCTACAAACCACGATCGCAACGGCCCGAAGGGCGCGCGAAGCGTGGTTTGAACGTGCGCGGGACAGACGCGTCACTGTTAGCGGAGGTAGCCGCGCTCGCGGGCGATGCGCATGGCCTTCTTGCGACGACGATTGGCTTCGCGGGAGCGGCGCTTCTGCTCTTCGGAGGGCTTCTCGTAGAAACGGCGCTTGCGCATCTCTTTGTAGATGCCTTCGTTGGCCATCTTGCGCTTGAGCATGGACAGCGCGCGGTTGACGTTGCCGTCCTGCACGGTCACTTCCAAGGCGCGGAATTCAACGGCGCGCGCAGACGCACGGCGCGGGCGCTGCGGCTTGGCTTCCTGGTTCTGTTCGTTCTGCTCGCTCATCTGGTCCTCGTGTGCACCAATCGGCCTCTTCGTGGCGATTGTTCTGGTGCTCGTCGTACTCGGGTTCTTTTTCGTCGTTGGGACAAACCGGGCCCGGTCCCCCGGGGGCGCGCAACCCTGCCAGAGCCCCAAGTGGCTTGCAAGCGAATTTCCGGCCGAATCCAGCGCCCCGAATCCGGGCGCCTGCAGTGGTTCGCTGGCTAGCGGGAATGCGCGACTGCGAGGTCGCCGGTGGCGATTCGCGGGCCGGCTTGGACCGAACAGCTCGGGGTGGGATCGCTCATCATGACGAAGTCGCTCATCGACAGGCGTCGCAGCTGGGCCATCAGGAACGTATTCAGGGTCGTAATCGGGTTGCGAAGCGCGCAGCAGTCCGCGCGGTCACATGAGATCCGCGGTTGCCCGGCGCAATCGACCAGGCCGATGTGTTCCTCGAAGGGCGCGATGACGTCCACGAAGAGGATCGCCTCGATCGGCCGTGTCAGACGATAGCCGCCCCCCGCCCCTTTGACCGACAGGACGATGTTGGCCCGCTTGAGGTCTTGCATCACCTTGGCGAGCAGCTGCCGTGGGATGGATTGTTGGGCGGCGATCGTACCGACACTCGCGCGCGCCCCTTCACCGAGGCTGGCAATATGTTGCACAGCCATCAGGGCGTATTCGGAGCGGCGACACAGTTTAAGCATGCGCGCGTGGTACCTCGTGAGCGTTCGACGGCTGATGGGACAGGTTGAAGCGTGTTGGCCAGCGTCGGGTTCACGGTAGGGGCAGGGCTGCGGCAACTCAAGACCGCACGTGCATCGCCCTAAATTTGCAACGTTTTGGCGGCCCGTTCGACCTTGATGAGAAAGTGGACCAATTCGGTGCATTTTAGCTTGACCCAGCCCGCGGCTGACCGCTAATGTTCAATTCGGACCTAATTGGTCCGCTTTACCCGCCCCGATAGGAAGACGCGCATGAGCACCATCGCCCGTGAACGCATTGAAAAACGCGCCGAACAGCGCCGAAACCGCGTCCAGATCGCGCCCGATGACGAGTTCTACTGTCGTCCCCGACGTCGTCGCCTGACGATCGAGAAGTGCTTGGACGACTACATGAACGCCAACGCATTCGGGAACAAACGCGCCGCGTGCTGGCGCTGTCCGCAGGGCTGCCACAATCGCAAAGCCTTCGCCGCGTCGATCTGACTCGCTGGTCGCGACCACGGTCAACAGCACATCGCCGTCCAACTCTGCTAGCGTCGGCGTATGATCCAGCGGCTTCGCAACCTCAATGTTCGCGCGTTCAACGCTCCCGGCCTCGGTCAGCGGATGCTCGTGCCGCCCGACTGGATCGTCCTGGGCGTCAACAACGTCTGCAATCTTCACTGCAAGATGTGCGACGTCGGCACCGGGTTCGACGGCAGCAACTTCTATCAGAACCTGCTCGGCGCTCGGCCAATCAACATGCCGCGCGACCTGATCTTCGACGTCATCGATCAGACCGCCCGCAGCTTTCCCAAGACCGGGATCGGCTACGCGTTTACCGAGCCGCTCATCTACCCCCACCTCATCGAGTCCCTGGCGCGCGCCGACGACAACGGGCTGCGCACCTTGATGACGACCAATGGCTTGTGGCTGCCCAAGCTGGCCGATGATCTGTGCCGGGCCGGACTCGACCAGCTGTCGATCTCCCTGGACGGTCCGGCCGAGGTGCACAACGCCATCCGCGGCAACAAGAAGTCGTTTGAGAAAGCGCGCGAGGGGATCGAGAAGATCGTCCGCCACCCGGGACGTCGCCCGCGCGTCTCCGTCTTCTGCACCGTCACCGAATGGAACCAGGATCGGCTCGCGGAGATGGTGGAGTTGTTCGTCGACCTGCCGCTGCAGACGCTCGGGTTCATGCACCTCAACTTCACGACCGACGCCATGGCCGACGCGCACAACCGCGCGTGGGGGCATCGCTACCCGGCGACGGCGAGCAACATGGAAGGCATCGATCTCGACGCGATCGATCTCGAGGCGTTGCAAGCAGAAGTGGCACGTGTCCGCCGCGTCGACGCACCCTTCCCGGTGACCTTCTCGCCGGAGCTGAACACCGCGGCCGAGCTGCACAGGTTCTATCGCGACCCGATGGTGCGCGTTGGCCGCCGCTGCAACGACGCCTTCTCCGCCATGATGGTCAAGTCCGACGGCAGCGTGATCCCCGCCCATGGTCGCTGTTACCAGGTCGTGGCCGGCAATCTCTACAGCGACTCGCTCGCCGATATCTGGAATTGCACCGCCATGCGGCAATTCCGGGCTGCGCTGATCGAAGAAGGCGGCATGCTTCCCGCCTGTACGCGATGCTGCTCGGCGTTTTGATGCCGCCATGACAACCGGCGTCAGCGCGCTGGCACCTTGTCGGGCCCCATGAATCATGCAACCGTCGCCGCTCGTCACGGCCGGGGGACGCTCATGACTGCGATCACACTACCTCCCTACCCGCGACCGTCCGCGTTTACGGCGCTCATCCTGCTCGTGATGATGTCGCTCGCGGTCGGCTGCGAAAACGAAGTCGACACGTCTGAGAACCTGTTGCCCCACACCGCTGGCGACACTGGCGGCAGCGATGACGTCAAGGACACGACGGGCGGTGATACCGGCGGCAAAATCGCCTGTAGCTGCTTGAAGAAGGGGATGTGGTACCGCTTCAACAAGCTCAAAATCACCGAGATCGACCTGGGCTTTCACCCGGTCATGATCACACTCAACGCGCTCTGGGCGACCGATATCAAGAACTACGAGCTCAACTTCTACGCCGAGGTGCTCGATGTGAGCGACACCCAGGTCACGATCCGCGTGGTCAATGGCGCGCGAAAAGTCGGCAGCAAAGACGAAACCTGCGTGATGATGTCGACCGAGGCCACGGTCACCCATCCGCGCAGCGGGTGCGCCCTGCAAAAGAGCGCCAAGGCCGCGATGAACGTCTACGCAGGCACGCCGGCGCATCCGAAGAACTGCACAGACAAGCTGCCAGTCCATCACGCGATCCCCGTGCGTAACGCCATCATGCAGGTCGACGTGAGCTCCGATTGCAGCGAGCTCAAGGCCGGCAAGGTGCTCGACGGCAGCTTCTCCGCCGACGCACTCCAGAAGACGTGCACGTGTCTGACAACCGGCGCGACGCTCGCCGAGAAGTGCGGCGAGCCCGATCCCAAGTACGTCGACAAAGAAGGCTGCAGTGGCTGCAACAAGAACTTCAGCAACCTCAAGACGTTGTTGGAGGGCTTTGGGAAGCTCGACTACAAGTGCAAGTCGCCATCTGGCGGTCCTGCGGCGTGTCTGAAGGCCGAGTTTGCCGCCAAGCGCATCGACAAGGCGCCACCCAACTGCAACTAGCTCCTTGAGCGCGCTTCACCTGACCGCGATGCCCGTCGCCGGGGGACGTCCCATGCCGAATACCAAGCTGAGCCCAAACGGCGGTCGCCGACGTCTCACGATCATCGCAGAACCGGTCGCTGCACTGCTTGGCGCCGCTTTCATTGTCGCGGCATTGCTGGTCGCCCCCTCCGCATGGGCGGCCGGGTTTGAGATCCCGGGCAACGGCGCGCGCTCGATGTCCCGCGGCAACGCATTTGCCGTCCGCGCCGATGATCTCAGCGCGCTCGCACACAACCCGGCGGGACTGGTCCGCAACAAGGGGCTGCAGATCTACCTCAACCACCAGACCGTCCGGCAAGAGATGTCGTTCACGCGCGCCGAAAGCGTCGTAGCGCGGTCCGACAAGTACCCGAGCGACCCGTTCCGCACCGTCGAGAACAGCGACAACATCTTCGCGCTCGGCGGCATGTTCGTCGCCGCGCACGATCTCGGCATCGAAGGCGCGCGGTTCGCGTTGGGAATCTACGGGCCAAGCGCGTCGGGCAAGCAGACATGGCCGGTCGATGGCGGTCAGCGCTACATGATGACCGGGATCGAGATGCTGCTCGTCTACTACAGCGCCGCGGTCGCGTATGGCGGCAAGGACTGGGGTGTCGGAGCCACGTTCCAGTACGCGCAGATGCCCCTGACCCGCATGACGATGGTGGTCGACGGCTCACCTGGTGGTGACTTGAACCCCTACTACGGCGCAAATGACGTCGAGGCGGTGATCGAGCTGAAGGATAACTTCGCGTACTCGGCGATCCTCGGCGCGTGGTATCGCATCTCGGACAACCTGGAAGTGGCGCTCAGCGGCCGCGTGCTGCCGGTTCGGATCGATGCGACCGGCGACACGTTCCTCAGGAACATCCCCGGCCAAACCCAATTCCCCGACTCCAAGCTGCAGATCGAAAACAGCGCCGCACGGATGTCGCTTGTGATTCCGCCGACGGCCACGCTGGGCTTCCGCTACGTGCACCAGGCGGCGGGCAAGGAGCTGTTCGATGTCGAATTCGACCTGGTCTACGAGGCCTGGTCGATGATGGAGCAGTACAAGGTCGAGCTCGACGGGACGATCAAGCTGTTCGCCGCGCAGGAGGCGCCCGACGTGGTCATCGCAAAGAAGTGGCGCGACACGCTCAGCGCGCGGCTTGGTGCAACGTTCAAGGCGACCGATATGCTCGATATCTCGGCCGGCGGCTACTACGAGCAAGGCGCCGTGCCCGTCGCGTACACCCACGTCGATTTCCCCAGCTTCGACCGTATCGGCCTCGGCCTGGGCGCGACCGTCAACGCCGGTTCGCTGCAGGTAACGCTGGCCTACAACCACGTCATGCAGGATGACCGCGTCGTCGACGAGAAGCTCGCCAAGGTCTTCCAGGTGCGCCCGCTCAGCGAAGCACCCGCCGAATGCGGCGCAACGGGCGACCAGCAGTGCAACACGGTCCCTGCCAACGCCGGAACGCTGAAGACGGCGATCCAGATGGCGTCGATCTCGGTGGGCGGTTCGTTCTAAAGCGCCTGAGTTCGCGCCGTTTGACAGCCCTAAAAACAAACGCGCCCCGGCCGAAACCGAGGCGCGTCCGTTGATCGTGCGATCTTACTCGTAGACGCGGTCCTTGAGGCCCTTGCCCGCCTTGAAGGTCGGGACGGTGCGAGCTGCGATCTGGATCGGCTCACGGGTCTTGGGGTTGAGGCCGGTGCGGGCCTTCGCGTGACGGGTGGCGAACGTGCCGAAGCCGGGCAGGCTAACCTTGCGGCCAGCGTCGAGCTCGATGGCGATGATGCCGTTGCCGGCCTTGGTGTCGAAGATCGTGTTGATGACTTCGAGGGCCTTGGCCTGGCTGAGGTCGCACGTGTTGGCGAGCTTGGCTGCCATTTCTTTCTTGGTCATAGGAATACTCCTGTCCCGATTCGGGTCTGGGATTGGTGGCGTTGCCGCTGGTGGGGCGTTCGATAGGGGAACTCGCGCCAGCAACGCGGTGGGATTGCGCGCGATGCGGAATGTGCCCATGCCGGCGTGGGCCGTCAATGCACCTTGGCCGGATATTCGCGGGCTGACCGTAGTTTTCGTCGGTTTTATCGAAGTGCTTGTGCGCTACGGACCGCCGAAGTTGAATCCGCAGACGCCGCTTGGGCCGCACTTGCCCTTCTTCTTGCCGTCGGGCGTGGGCGGGCAATCCGCGTCGACCTTGCATACGGCGACGCACTGTTTGCCCTCACCAGGGATGTCTCGGCATCCGCACGTCTTTGTATTATCGATGCATTTGCCTTTTCCCTGGCAATCCTTGTCGGCGCTGCACTTGACCGCGGGCTTGCCGCCGCCAGACGAGCTGGAGCTGGACGAACCCGAACCGCCGGACGAACCCGATCCGCCGGACGAACCGGAGCCGCTGGACGATCCGCCCCCGCCGGGCACGCAGTAGCCATCCGTAACGCAGTAGCCGGGCATACCCTTGGCGTCCTTGGGACAGTCCGCCGACACCTTGCACCCGGGCATGCACAGCGGGCCGCCGGCCACGAACGCGCAGACACACGACTTGGCGCCGGGGCATTTGCCGTTGCACTGCGGGTTGGACGAACACTTGGTGCCGCCGCCCGACGACGAAGATCCACCCGACGAACCGGACGAGCCGCTGCCCGACGAGGTGCTTGAGCCCGAAGAACCGGAGCCACCCGACGAACTCGAGCTACCCGAGCTGGTCGACGAACCACCGGACGACGATCCGCCCGATGCCTGGCAGAAACCTTGCGGGCTGCACGTCTGCCAATTGCCAGCAGCGTCCTTGGGGCAGTCGGCGTCGAGCTTGCAGGTCGCGATGCACACGGGGCCGGCCGGGTCGTTGCCGCAGATGCAGCTCTTTGCGCCGGTTCCACATTTGCCCACGCAGTCTTTGTCGTTGGCGCACTTGGGACCGCCGCCGGAGCTGCCGGAAGAGCCGCCCGACGTCGAAGACCCGCTGGAACCTGACGTGGACGAGCCGCTCGATCCGGACGTCGAAGAGCCGCCGGAGCTCGATGTTGATGAGCCGGACGTGGATGAGCCCCCTGAACCGGAGGTAGACGAGCCGGAGCTCGACGTGGACGAGCCTGATGTTGATGATCCGGACGTCGAGGAGCCGCTTGACCCGGATGTGGATGAGCCGCTCGCGCCGGACGTCGACGATCCAGACGAGGTGGATGAGCCGCCAGAGCCTGAGGAAGTGGACGAGCCAGACGACGTCGACGACCCCGATGAGGTGGACGAGCCGCTTGAACCGGACCCTGACGAGGTCGATGAGCCGCTCGACGACGCGCCGCCTGTCGAGGATCCGCCCGTCGATGAACCGCTCGACGAAGCCGTGTCCGACGCGCCGCTTGAACCGGCGGTGCCCGCGTCCGAAGTTCCGCTGGAGGACCCGGCATCCGCCGAACCGCTGCTCGACCCGGTGTCGGTCTCGCTATCGTCGTCTGTTGGCTTGGCCGTTGCGCATCCGACGGTCCAGGCGCCTATCAAGAGCGTCGCCAAGATCGCCGTTGTGCGGCGCCAATCCACCGCGCCGGAGCGCCCCTTTCGCGTTGTCCATCGTTGCCGCATCGCGTCCTCCATCGCCGAGGTGGCGTAGCTTCGCCTTTGCTTGGTTCTTTTAGCAGATCCGCGGCCTTGTCGGCAGTTCCTTTGCGCCCGAGTAGACCCGCCTGCACATCAATTCATGGGCATCACGGGCAGCGGGCGGCGATGAAACGCCACGGCAGTTCGCGCTCGCCATAGTCCAGGAACTCGCCGCGCAGACCCTTCGGACGCAGCTCAAACGGCGCGGTCTTGACAGACCCATAAGCACCCGAGGCGTCGCGATCGGCGTAGGGCTCAAGGCGCTTGCATGGGCGGGCAAGGCCGTCTTCGGATGCGTCGATCGCGCAGGCCGGATCGAAGAACAGATACACCGGCCCGGGGAGCGGCAACCCGGCCGCGCATGCTGCGACAAACGACTCAACGTGGAGGCGGTGCACGGTGGGCCCGTCACGGCCGAGCTTGCCTTCGGGCACGTGCAAGACGGCCCCTCGCTCGGAGGTGCGGCCGGCGTCGACGATCCAAATCTCACCGCGCAGATCGCTGAGTTGACGGCGCAGGAAGTGGTAAGCCCGTGTCTGCGCGTCGATTCCCTGCTGGTCACCGGCTGCCAGGTCGGCGTCCGATGCGGTCCATACGGCGACGATCGCGCTGATGACGACAAATGCCCGGATGGCAAAAGCCTGGACTGTCGAGCGTCCGAAGGCCAAACGGGGCGCGAATGCGGTGCAGACGATGATCGGTGGCGCGAGCGTGGATTGGTACCGCAGTCCGTCGGTGAGACAGGCGCACACCAACAAACCGGCGCCCGCGATCGCGGCGAAACCCACACCGGCCCCAATCGCCGCGGCTCGTCGGTGCCATGGCTGACGTTCGTCTTCGACCACACCGACAGCGGCGACCCCGGCGATGGCCAGCCCAAGCACGGCGGACGGCGACGTCTCCATCAACCACAACGAAAAATAGAAGGGGTTGCCGGGGATCGGTAGCAGCGAACCGGCCGCCTCAAGACGGGCGCCGACCTCATTGGACGAGGACGCGATGCGCCCAACCAACGCGATGGTGGGCAGGGCAACCAGGGCGATCAGCCAAGCCAAAGTGATGCGCCGCTCGTTGCCGTCGAAAACGCGTTGAAGGACCGCTCCCGGACCGCGTGGCTGGCCGTCGCTACCCGCCAGGACCGTCGGCAGCGAGACACCAAAGCACAGCAGGGCGGCGCCACCGGCGAGGATCGGACCCACCACATGGCCGTTGGCGAGCAACCAGAGAGCCGTGACAAGGCCGACCGTTGCCGACCACGTGGCGACCTGGGTGGCAAGCAAGAGAGTGGCCGCGCCCAGGAAGACGGCGTAGGCGACCGTGCTCTCGGAATGGCCGATGTGCGTCGTGATGGGCAGCCATGAAACCGCCGCACCGATCAGCAACGCCAGCCACCAAGAACCGCCCCCCGCGAGCGCGGCGACGACGGCGAGCGCGACAGCTGCGGAAATCGCCCACGCGGACGCCTCGCCGAGCCCGTCGTGGTGGGCTCCAAACGCGGACGTGGCGAGCCTTTGTGCGACGAGCCAGGTCGCCCCATACCCGACGACGTGCCGTTGCACCGCGGCGCCGGATCCATCGCTGCCCAGGCCCGCGGCGATGTCTTCGTACGCGTGGTTGTTGGCGTGCAGCGGCCAAACATCCAGCGATGCCCGCCCGGTCAGCGCGCTGCCGAAGATGAACGCGACCGCCAGGCCTCCCATCAGCAGCTTCCCTCGTCCCGGCCCGAGCACCATGCGCCGCGCGAACCGTCCGGCCGCGACCAGCAGCGCCAACCCGAGCACGAGCCACCCGATCGCACCGAACCGCGCCATCCACGACTGCCACAATGAGAAGCTGCCGTCTTCGAGCTCGATCGGGACCTTGTCGCGCGGATCGACGGGCTCTTTGGGGCGGTGGATCTGCTGAGAACCGGTCGCAGTGACGCCATCAGCTGCCGGCGTCGCGTCGTCAAAGAAGCTGCCATCGTCGTTGGACCGGATCGCCTTGGTCACGGTTTGGACAGCGGCTTGGAGACGGTCGTCGCCGCGCACGATCTTGACGGCAAACGCCTTGCCGCTGCTCCGTCGGTCGGTGGCTGGGAGCGGGATAAGGCCGATTTCGGCGGTCTTCTTCGGTTCGGTCGACGTCGCCAGGATCACGACGATGCGCTGTTGCTCGATGCGCACGCCGGCAAGGATCGCGTCGGGCTGGACGGGGCCACCATCTTTGAACGGCTGGATCAACGCCATCGTGGCGGCTTCTTTGCCGGGCTTGATGACAGCGGCGGCCGATTCGAGGCTGACGACGGTGACCGCGACCGCACATGCCAGGCTCGCGAGACGGACGGTCACTTCTTCGCTGCTTTTTCAGCCGCCGCGGCTTTCTTCGCCTCTTCGGCCACTTGCTCGGGCGTCAGCAGCAAGAGCAGCCCGCTGGGTGCGAAGTACAGGCCGTCCGCGCTGCGTGTCATGAAGCGCCCGCGGAGCGTGATTCGGCTGCCGATCTTCAGGTCCGCGTGCTCCTTACCGAGCACACCACCGATGAGCAGACGCCGGCCTTGCAGGCTCTTGGCGTCGGTGAGCTGCAAATACGGCGCGGGGTTGCACCGCTTGGCTCCGTCCGGACAGCGATGAAGAGCGGCGACATAGCCACGCACATTGATCGGATCGCGCGGCAGCTTGGCGCCCCGTTCATGCACGCCGTGAACCGAGTAGGCGTCGTCGTCGTAGTGAACCGGCGGCATGGTCGGGTCGAGGTCGGGCGTGGGCGGCAATACCGCGGTGCCGCGAGTCGGTGTGCGCTTGGGGTATTCCGGCGCCTTGGCGTCTTCGCAGGCCGCTGCAGTGAACGCGCAGAGTCCTGCCAGGGCGATGATCGCGGCGAGTCGGGTGCTCTTCATGGGTCCTGGTGTTCCAGTGTGCTACTTGTTGAGGTGCGGCACAAAACCGGGCAACGAAACGATGACGAGCGAGTTGGGGATTACGTAGACGTCGCTGTAGCCGATCGCCACATCCTTGCCGTCGACGCGTCCGGCGACGGCGATTCGGTTCGGACCGGCCGGGATGCCGACAGCCGCATAACGACCGACATGGTTCGTCGCGGTGCGGCTCTTGACGGGCACAGTATCGACCTCGCTCTTGTTGAAGTACGCAAGGCCTTCCGCCGGGATTCCGATGCCGATCTTGGTGTTGAACAGCGACCAGCTTCGCCGTTTGTCCGTTCCGCAATCGCGCACGCGGCCGCCGATGACGCCGTCACCGTCCGAGATGCCGCCGAGCACGCCGATGGTGTCGGGAACAAGCTTCCACTGGCCCTCGCCGACGATCGTCGGGTTGTAGCGATACGTATCTGTCCCGATGAACGCCTTGGGCTGGTGATCTTCACCCTTGGGGTCGAGCCGGTTGCTGAAGAGCACGACATTCCAGATGTACGAGTCGCGCCAGCCGTTGGGGTCGTTTTCCTTGGCGGCGCGCGTCCGGACGATGAGCGCAACGTTGGTGGGCAAGCCACTGATGGCGTAAAGGCCGTGCTGGAACGTGCACTTGGGGAAGCCATCGACCTTGTCGCAGAGCGAGCCGTGCGGGCAGGTGAGGTGTTTGCCCTTCGTGCACTCCTGTTGGTCCTTGAGCGGTCGTCTGACGTGCCAGCCCTTCTTGACGCCTCCGTCGTAGCCAACGCTCGTCACCTTCGCGAGCGGTTTGCCGACCTTGGATTCGTCGCCGTAACACGCGCGGCTCTCGGCTGGGTCGACGATGGTCGCGCACGGCTTGGGGTTGAAGTCGGACGCCTTGAAGACGGACACTTCGATGTCGATCGTCGCGCCACCGCCACCGAATCGATCCACCCGGCCCCACATCGTGACGGTTGCGACCGACGGAAGGCCCTTGACCATGTCGGCGACCGTCTCGTCTTTGCATCCGAGCGAGACCTTTTCGCTTGTGGGCTCGTTGTCGTTTTGCGGGTCGGTCACCGTCGTCGTGTCCGAGGAGTCGAGCTTGGGCACGCAGACGCCCTTGATGCACATGTGGTTGGTCTTGCACTCGCCGTCGGCTTTGCACGCGTCTTTGAACGTATCGGGGACCTTTTGCGTAGCGCCGGAGCTGCCGCCGCTCGATGCACCGCTACTGGAACTACCGCCGCTGCTGGCCCCGCCGCTGCTCGAGCCGTCCGCGCCGGCGTCCGACGCAGGACTCGGATCGCGTTTTTCCTCTTCGATGCAGGCGGACATCAGCAAGAGCGCCGCGATCGACACGAGCGCTGCGCCTCGCTTGGAGAATAAGCGTGGGGAGATGGAGAGGTGACCGTGGGTCGATGCAGAATTCGTCATCATCGTCTCCGCGACGGGGAGTTCGCCGTCGTTTCTTCGTTCTTTGCGCGGCGCATCATGCACGAAACCGCCGCATTTCGCTGCTTTCGTGTCAGCTGCCGATCACGTCCAACACAACTTTGCCGAAGACCTCGCGACGGTCGAGCATTTGCAGCGCTTCGGCGCCGTCCTCAAGGGGAAGGACCGCACCGATGTGGGCTGCGACCCTACCTTGGTTGGCGAGCCGCAAGACGTCGAGGAGATCGGCCTTACTGCCCATGGTGGAGCCGAGGATCGAGATGCTGTGGAAGAACACCTTGCGCAGATTCAGCGTCACTTCATGGCCCGCGGTGGCCCCGCACGTTACGAGCCGACCGCCGCGCCGCAGGCATCGAATGGAACCGTCCCACGTCGCGCCGCCGATGTGCTCGAAGACCACGTCGACTCCGCCAGGGGTGAGCGACTTGACCTGTTTGGGCCAGGTGGGGTCGTCGTTGCGGACCACGTGATCGGCGCCGAGCTGGCGGGCGATCGCTTCGTCCTCCGGGCGGCGCACCGTTACGATTGTGCGGCCGCCAAGCACGCGCGCCAGCTGAACGCCGGCGCTTCCGACACCGGAACGGCCGCCGTGGATAAGCACTGTTTCCCCAGGCTGCAGCGCGGCACGCGACTTGAGCATGTGCCACGCGGTGATGAACGTGGTGGGCAACGCTGCGGCTTGCTGAAACGAGATGGTTGGGGGCTTGGGAAAAACCCCGGACGCGTCGATGATCACGTGGTCGCGGGCGCAGCCGTCGGTGTTTTCGCCGAGCATGCCGAAACCGCGCGCGAGCTGTGGGGCGCCACGCAGCGATTGTTCGTCGTAGGCGGGCGCGACGACAGGAAAGAGCACGACCTCGCCGCCCGGGCGAATGTGCTGACAACCGCGGCTCGAGGCGGCATCCGCTACGCCGGGACCGAGCGCATCGATGACGCCGGCTCCATCGGCGCAGGGCACCAGCGGCACGGGCCAGTGGTTGGCCGGGATGCCGCGACGCACCCACAGGTCGAGATGGTTGAACGCGGCTGCATGGATGCGCACGCGGATCTGACCGGGACCGGGCTCGGCGATCGGGCGATGATGGATTTGCATCACCTCGGGGCCGCCATGGGCCGTGGTGACGAGCGCGCGGGAGGTGGCCCTGTCGTTTTCGAACGTCCTGTCGTTTTCGAACGTCCTGTCGTTCTCGAACGTTCTGTCGTTTTCGGGCATGGCGTCTTCGGGCATGGGGTCTTTGCGTCTGTTTTTTTGTTTCGGGCAGGGGGCGGGCATGGCCGAATCGACCGGCGGGTTGGAAGCGACGCACTCCGACGGGCAAATGACATTTGATCGTCTGTGCAGGCAACATTGGGCGGCAACCCTGCAACCGGATCCGGTGAGCGTCAACGCATGAACGTGCCAGCCTCAGCTCCGATCCCGCCGCCTCCAGGTGCGGCCGGAAAGCCCGCTCGCAACGCACCGCCCGCCGTGGCCGTCGGTGTTGTCGGCGTGCTTTTCCTGGTCGTCATTGGCGGAGCTGCTTGGTGGTACCAGGCCGCTGAGAACCACCGCGCTTTCATCAATCGTCTCAACGAAGCTGCGGCCGCCATCGATCGCGGCGACTACGTGCTCGCCGAAGGGAAGCTGACCGCGGCAGCCGCCATCGAAAACGACGATCCCCGCCTCGTGTGGCTCAACGGACGCGTCGCGCTCGGAAAGAAGGATTACACCACGGCGGCCCGTTTGCTCGCCAAGACCTGGAAAGTCGCGCGCTCGGAGGCCTGGCACGACAAGGATCGCGCCACCGTCGCCAACGACGCAGTGGCTGCTCTGCGCGGCAACGGGCAAACGAAAGAGGCCGCCGCGTTCGCGGATGCCGCGATCGGCGAGCTGGCGGATCTGATCGACCGGCATTTCGACCGTTCAGACCTCGACCGCAGCGGCCTACCGCCCACCACCGGACCCCGCGCGAAAACCACCGGAGTTGCCGCCGCCGTCGGCCTGGTCCGTCAGGACGGCGAAGTCGCTGCGGAGCTCGCTGACGCCCGCGCGGGGATCGGGGACGTAAACGGCGCCAAGGACGCGATGAAGCGCGCCGAGGACCGCATCTCGGGCACGATCTGTACGGGCACGCATCGCATCATGTGCCGCGGAATCCGAGCGCAATTCCGAGACCGCGTGATGGCGCCCATTCACCGCTTGCGGACGCGAATTCGCATCGATCGAGCCGTCGCGATGGTCAATTCCGGTCGCTTCGAACAAGCCGTTGAGCTGGCCAACGAAGCCGGCGACGAAGCGGCCAAGTCCACGGCCGATACATCCGATCCCGCCAAGAAAGCGCGCGTTCGCAAGGACGCGGCCCAGGTCGAATACGCGGTCCGATTGGCATGGGCGCGATCGCTGGAGGGAAAACGAGCATGGGCCGACGCCCGCGACCAATACCAGCGGGCCGCCGACCTCTGGCAAGCGCATAAGGGGTTGCCCATGGCGCAGGCAGCCACACCCGGGGACGCCCCGCCGCATACCGATGGCCTGGAACGCACAGCCGCCGTGGCCAAGGCGCTGGATGAGACCTCCAGCGTGCTCGACAAACTGACCGGCATCGGCCTTGGCGACCAACATCGGCAGCTGTTGCACGAGCGCATTCTCAAGGACCCGACAAACCCGCGCGTGTACGCCGAGTTGGCGCTCGAAGACGCCCGGGCCGCCCGCGACGGTCGCCTGGATCCGGAGACAGCTACTTTATTGCGACGGCGCTCCGAGACGTGGATCGAAACCAGCCGCAAGGTCGCGCCTGGCGAGCACATGCCGCGATTTTATGACGGCGTGCTCCGGTTCCTGCGCGGCGAGGCGAACAAGGGCATCCAGAAGATGCGCCGCGCGTATCGCAAGGGTTATCGCGACGCGGTGGCCGATCTCTACCTCGGCGAGGCGCTGTCGGTTGTCGGCCGCCACAAGGAATCCGCCCGCCACTGGAAACGCGCCTGGCGAACCGATCGAACGCGTCCCTATGCGCTGCTGCGCGCCGTCGAATCGATGCTTGCGGACCGCCAATACCGCGGCGCGCGCGAGCTGGTCGACGCCGCTCTCAAGCGGGAAAACGCCTTTGACGGGGGACCGCTCAACGCCACCCATCACGGCGCCCAGGCCATCGCGATGATGCACTTGTATGCCGGCGAGTATGACGCGGCCCGCAAGGTGCTTGTCGTTCAACGACCGCTCAGTAGCCCGCGCATCCCCGCCGTCGAACGGGGCCGAAGCATCGCCGCAGCCACGTTCAACCGGCTCGGCCCCGACCAGATGACAGCCATCCTCCGGCGCCCAGCCATCGTCGGCCCTCGACAGCCCGTGCAACCCGGCGCCGGAGCGGGCCAGGGCGACAAACAGCGGGAAGAAGTGCTCGACCGCTTCTACGCGTACGACATCCCCGCCGAGTCGCCGACGACAGGTACGCGGGTGCAATGTGCGCTGCTCGTCTTCACCAACAAGCGCCTCGTCGTCGTCCGCTGGGACGCCGCCCACGATTACCGCGGGGAGATCCGAACCGGCATCAAGATCGCTCGTCGAGCCGTGCGACTGGGGCGCGATCTCGCCGGCGATTGGGCGCGCTTGAACCTGGGCGTTGGCGGCATTCACAGCCTTCTCGACCAGATCGCCGGCAGGCCACTGCGCGTCGCCCCGATCGATCGCCTCGATGACACAACCGAGCTCGTGATCGATTCGCTGGACCTCTTCGACCGCCTCCGCACAGACATCGAGCGCCACGTCGACCCGCGCAAGATCCAGGTCTTCGAGGTGCCCGCAGCCGCTATCGTCGCGTGGACGCTGACCTCAGAAGACGCCGCCCACGGCCGCCACGCTCTCCATGCCCGGCGCCGCGACGGTCGCAGTCCGTGGCGCACCGAAGGCGACAAGCTCTTCGTCATGACCGACTCACCGGCCTGGCTCCGCGCCCTCTTGCGGCGCTACCTCGACAAGCCCGCCCGCTGACTCCCCGCTCTCAAGGCCCGCCGCATGAAACCACCCCAACCCCGTGATCCCGCCGCCGCCATCCCCGACGTGTTCGTTCGCGAGGCGATGCCAGCCAGCGCCGAACGTGTCTTCGACCTCATGACGCGCGCCGATCAGCTTGCCCTGTGGCTGTGCGAAGAGGCCCTGAGCGACCGCCGCGTCGACGGAGATGTCGTCGCCCGCTGGCACGACCCGACCGGCACCACGTCCGGGATGATTCGGCGCGGTCGCTGGGTGGAGTTCGAGGCCCCGCGGCTTGCTTACCTGCAGTGGGAAAGCGACGGCTCAGCGGGACCACCCGAGCTACTGAAGATCGCTGTCGCCGAGACCGAAACCGGCTGCGCCGTCACCATCGTCAGCCCCTGTCCGCAAGAATTCGATCACACGTCGATCGGAACCGTCCAAGACGCGACGCGAAGATCCTGGCAATCGCTCCTGCGCGAGCTCGCCGCCATGTTGCGCAATGAAGCCGCCGGCACGCCAACTCCGATCTGATCTCCGCGAGATCCCCCGCCATTTCAGTATCGCCATTGTCGGTATCGAACGTGCGGCGCGCTTGCCGAGTCCGCCGGCGCCTCCTAGATTGCGCAACTCGCCTCGTTTTCCTGCGACGGCGCACCCGCTTCACCAACTCCGCGCCGACCGTCCCGGCCCAAGGAGCGTTCAATGTCCTTCTTTGACACCCACCTCGCGATGATCAAACGGCAAATCGCTGAGATCGAGACCGACGAGGTGCTCCCCAGAATCGGCAGCGACGCCATCATCGTCGACGTGCGCGAACGCGACGAGTGGGAAAACGGCTTTCTGCCTGGCGCCCATCTGCTCGGTCGCGGTCACCTCGAGGCGCGTATCGGCAAGGTCGCCAAAGACCCAGAGGGCGAGATCATCGTCTACTGCGCCGGCGGCGTCCGTTCTGCTTTTGCGACGCACGCCCTCAACGCGATGGGCTACGCCAACGTCAAGTCGATGGCCGGTGGCTTCACGGCATGGGCGCGCAACGGTTTGCCGGTCAAGACGCGGCGATCGCTGACCCCCGAACAGGTCGCGCGCTACAGCCGTCACCTGCTGATGCCCGAGGTCGGCGAGGAAGGGCAGATCAAGCTGCTCGACGCCAAGGTGCTGCTCGTCGGCGCCGGCGGTCTCGGAAGCCCCACGGCGATGTACCTGGCCGCCGCCGGTGTCGGCACGCTCGGCATCGTCGACGGCGACACGGTCGATATGTCCAACCTGCAGCGCCAGCTCCTGCACACCGAAGATCGCGTCGGCGTGCTCAAGGTCGACAGCGCCGAAGCCACGCTCAAGGGCATCAACAGCGACATCGAGATCAAGAAGTACGCCCACCGCATCGACAGCACCAACGTGATGGAGCTCTTCGCCGACTACGACATCATCGTCGATGGCTGCGACAACTTCCCGACGCGCTACCTCGTCAACGACGCCTGCTACATGCTGAACAAGCCGAACGTGCACGGCTCGATCTTCCGCTTCGACGGCCAGGTCACGGTGTTCAAGCCCAACGACGGGCCGTGCTACCGCTGCCTCTATCCCGAGCCCCCGCCCCCCGGCATGGCGCCGTCCTGCGCCGAAGCCGGCGTTCTCGGCATCCTCCCCGGCATCATCGGCGTCGCGCAGGCGATCGAGACCATCAAGCTCATCCTCGGCATCGGCGACCCGCTGATCGGCCGGCTGCTGACGTTTGATGCGCTCGCCATGACGTTCCGCACGCTCAACATCCGCAAGGACCACGAGTGCCCGCTGTGCGGCACGAACCCGACGGTCACCGAGCTGATCGACTACGAACAGTTCTGTTCGTTCGATCCGTAACGATCTCAATCCGCTACAGCTAGATGTGCCGGGCACGAGTGCTGAATCGTTTTTCTTGCCATGTGATCCCGTTGCCTCATTCTGCCCCGATCTCTCGCATGGAGGTCAGCAGCGACAAGGATTTTGCCGCGTTGATCCGCGGCGTGCTCTCCGATGAGCCGCGACCGGGCGGGCCCTGCACCTTCAGCGCCGAGCAGCTGACCCAAATCATCGCCGTCGCCTGTGAGGATCCCGCCGACAGCGGTCGCCCGGTGACCCACTGGACGACCAGGGAGCTCGCTGACGAGGTGATGGGCAGGGGCGTGGTCGAGTCCATCTCCCGGCGG
>Ga0114933_10002223_pt1 | contig 20446 bp, 13 predicted proteins | sample 4SBtaG_FD_89691 | JGI IMG/M metagenome (GOLD analysis project Ga0114933, IMG submission 89691) | Deep subsurface microbial communities from Kolumbo volcano to uncover new lineages of life (NeLLi) - 4SBTROV12_W25 metaG | ecosystem: Environmental > Aquatic > Marine > Volcanic | place: Kolumbo... | reverse complement strand
TGCCGTCGGGCGCGCCGACGATCGCCTCTGGATCAGCGGCGACGTTCATGTAGGTCGTGCCCATGTGGACGAGTTCCGTGAGCACGTCGCTGTCGACGACCGCGTTGGCCCAGCCCTCGATCGGGATCATCGGTGGGGGAGGGCCGGCGTCTTCGGCGCCGGCGTCCACGAGCGCAGCGTCGACGCCCGCGTCCGCCGCGATCGGACCGGCGTCGTTTTCACCGTCGCTGCCCGAGCAACCAGCGGCGGCGAGGGCGAGCAGGAGAGCGGGGCAGAGCGCTCGGCTCCAAAGCGGGGTCAACATGCAGCAACCATAGACGAGGCGCCGCGCCGATGTCCCGTGCGCCCTCGCGCCGGGTCACGGGCGGATGTGGCCGTCGCAGCGCGGGCTCAGTCGGCGCCCTCGGGCGCGTGGGCCTCCGCGTCTCCAGGGCCCTCGATGTTCTCTTCCGCGGCCCGTGCCTCGTCCTCGAGGCGCTCCTCGGCGAGGTCAGCCATGTGGGTCTCGATGCGAGCCTCCATGCCCAGCTGTCGACCATCGAGCTTGGGCCGAGCGGCCATGAAGGCGCCCGCGGCGCCGAGTCCTGCGACGAGCCAGTCGATCGGCAGGCGCGCCCCGAGCCAAGCGCCCGGGTCGAAGTGGGACATGACCTCCGCCCATCCCATGCCGAGCGCGTTGCTCTGGATGAGCGCCCAGGCGTGCAGGTCGCCAAGCACCGCCATCGCGAGACCGAGCGCCCCGGCTGTCAGGGCCCAGCGCCGATCGAAGACCTGGCCGATGAGCCTGAACGGAAGGCCGAGCAGCGCCCCGAGCACCACCGCCGACGCCGCCATCGCGAGCCACGGCATGTCGAAGCCCGTGAGGCGATTGAGCTCCCCCCAGAGCACCACCCCGACGAGCAGGCCCGGCGCGGCGACGGCGAGGGCGCGGCCCGGGCGCTGCGCCTGGCGGGCGGCTGCGATCATCTCGTCGGCCAACGCCACCACGTCCGGATCGTCGGCGGGCGGAAGCTCGGTCTCGTAGATGCGAACCTCATCGGTCATCACCAGGTTCGTAGCAGTGATTCGCTGCCCGTGCCTACCTGCTCACGTTTCCCGGGCGAGCGCGCGCCAAGGCGCCATCGAGGGCAGGCTGGTTTGCGATGGTCGGACAGGCACGCGGCGGCGGCGCGTCTACCGGTAGCCCTTCGCCTGCATGTGGAAAAGGCGGGCGTAGCGCCCCCCGAGCGCGAGCAACTCGCTGTGTGAGCCATGTTCCACGACCCCGCCTTGGTGAAGGACGGCGATCGTGTCGGCCATGCGCACCGTCGAGAAGCGGTGACTGATCAAGATCGCCATGCGGTCCTCGGCGAGCGCCCGGAAGCGCTCGAAGATCCGGGTCTCTGCCTCTGCGTCGAGAGACGCCGTCGGCTCGTCGAGCACGAGGATGTCGGCGCCCTCACGCATGAACGCCCGGGAGAGCGCGACCTTCTGCCACTGTCCGCCCGAGAGCTCCTGCCCGTCCTCGAACCACTTGCCGAGCTGCGTCTGGTAGCCCTTCGGCAGCTCGCTGATGGCTTGATGGGCGAGCCCCTTCTTGGCCGCCGTCTCCCATCGTTGCGCATCGCCGATCGCCGCCACGTCCCCGACCCCGATGTTCTCTCCCGCGACGAGCTGGTAGCGCACGTAGTCTTGGAAGATGACGCCGAGGCGTTGACGCAACGTGGCCGGGTCCCACTCGGTGAGGTCGAGTCCGTCGAGGAGGACGCGTCCGCTGGTCGGTGTGTAGAGGCCCGTCATGAGCTTGATCAGCGTGGTCTTGCCGGCGCCGTTCTCTCCAACCAACGCGAGCTTGTGTCCTGGCGGCAGGTGCAGATCGAGGTGCTCGAGCACGGGCTCATCGGAGCCGGGGTACGTGAAGGAGACATCGTCGAAGCGCAGGCCATCCTCCGGTCGCGGCCCCTGCTTCCCGGTGCCGGACTCGGAGGACTCCTTCGGGTGGTCGAGGAACTCGAAGAGACCGGCGACGTAGAGCAGGTGCTCGTAGAAGCCGCGCACCGTTCCGAGCAGGCCGGTGAGAGACTTCTGAGACTGCTGGAAGATCAGCACGAACATGGTCATGTCGCCGAAGGTCAACTCCCCCCGAACCGTGCGGAGCACCACCCAGGCGTACGTGCCGTAGTAGGCAAACGTGCTCAGGAGGCCGACGAGGTAGCCCCACACGCCCTGCTTGATCGTTCGGTCGCGGTCTTCCTCGTAGTGCGTGGTGTGCAGCTCGGAGAAGCGGTCGAAGAAGAGGTCTCCGAGCCCGAAGAGCTTCACCTCCTTGGCGCTCTCCGCCCGGGTCAGGACCGACTCCAGGTAGTTTTGCCGCCTCGCCTCTGGAGCCCGCCAAGTGAAGAGGCGGAACATGGTCTCCGAGAACTTCGTGTCGACCACGAAGAGCGGGATCGCGGCGGCGATCACGAGGGCCAGCGCCCACGGGGCGAGCTGCCAGAGCAAGAGCCCGTAGGCGAAGAGAGCGACGAAGTTGCGCCCGAAGTCGAAGAGACCGAGAGCGACCGCGACCGGACGGTGAGACGCGCCGCGGCGGGCGCGCACCATCCGGTTGTAGAGCTCGCTGTCCTCGAACTCGGCAAGCGAGAGCTCGAGGGCGCGGCCGATGATCTGCTCGTTCACACGCTGGCCCAGCTGAGCCCGCAGGAGCGTCTCCGAGAGCCAGCGTCCCCGCGTCACGGCGCGCATCGAGATCACCAGCCCGAGCTCGAGGGCGAGCCACCACAGGACGCCCTCGCGGTCCGCGCTCGCGTGCGTCATGAAGGCTTGCAAGACACCGTCGACGATCTGTTTGCCCACCCACGCGATGGCCGGCGGCATCAAGCCAGACACCAGCGTCAGGAACATGAGCGAGACGGTGAGCCGCGGGTTCGCCTGGAAGACCAAGCGCAGGGTTCGCACGCCCGTGCTCAGCAGTTGTCGGGTGCGGGTCATGAAGGGAGCGGTAGCCTTGTCCACCCGCCGAGCATATCGGCAGACGGCCCGGCGGTCCGCCGCGACGCTCTCGAGCGCGTGAGAGGGGAGCGCCGCGGCGTGGGCGACCGGAACTCCCCGGGCCCGGATCGACTCGGACGTGCGATACTCCAGCCGCGGAGGGGCATGGCGATCTACGAGCTTGGAGAATGCGTCTTTGAGGGCTCGACCTCGCGCATCTACCGCGCGACCCAAGAGCCCGGCGGCACGCCAGTGCTGGTGAAGCGGCTTCGCGAGCTCTACCCATCCCCTGCCGCCATCGCCGGGTTCCGGCGCGAGCTCGAGATCACCAAGAGCGTCGCCGGCGAAGGCGTCATCGGAGCCCATGAGCTGCTCGTGGAGGGCGCCACCGTCGGCATCGTCGTCGAGGACTACGGCGCGCGCTCGCTCGCCGCTCTCGCCCGCGAAGCTCGGTTCGACCTCGAGACCGTGCTGCGCATCGGGATCCAGGTCGCGGAGGCGCTCGGTCGAGTCCATCGCAAGAGGGTGGTGCACAAAGACGTGAACCCCGCGAACATCGTCTGGAACGCGGAGACCGGCGTCGCGAAGCTCATCGACTTTGGCATCTCTCAAGTGCTCAGCCGCGAGTCAGCGCAGAGCCAAGCTCGGTCGTTCGAGGGCACGCCGCTCTACATGTCTCCCGAGCAGACGGGCCGGATGAACCGGAGCGTGGACAGCCGCGCGGACCTCTACTCCCTCGGCGCCACGCTCTACCAACTTCTGACGGGCCGTCCGCCGTTCGAACGCAGCGATCGCCTCGAGCTCGTGCACGCGCACATCGCCAAGACGCCCACGTCGCCGCACGTCGTCGACCCGGAGGTGCCGGAGGCGGTCTCCCAGATCGTCATGACCTTGCTCGAGAAGTGGGCCGAGGACCGGTACCAGAACGCCTCCGGGCTCGCCGCCGACCTTCAGCGTTGCCTCGATGGGCTGCTCGAGGGTTCCGCCATCCCACCGTTTGTCCTGCGGGCCCGCGACATCGACGAGCGTCTGCGCATCCCGCAGAGGCTCTACGGCCGGAGCTCAGAGGTCGCGCTGCTCGAGGACGCGCTCCGAGCGACCGCCGAAGGGCAGACCCGGGTCATGCTCGTCGGTGGCTACTCGGGCGTCGGCAAGACCTCTCTCGTGCATGAAGTATTGCGCTCGTTGAGCGCGCATGACGGGCGCTTCGTCGAGGGCAAGTTCGACGCATTCAACCGGGGCACGCCCTACGCCTCCCCCCTTCAAGCCTTCACTACGCTGGTCCGGCAGATCCTCACGGAGGACTCCGAGAAATTGGCCAGCTGGAGCGAGCAGATTCGGGGCGCGCTCGGCGCCAACCTGGGAGTCTTGGTCGAAGTGATCCCCGAGCTGGCGCACATCGTCGGCACCCCCGATCCCGTTGAAGCCCTCGGTCCGGCGGAGTCTCGCAACCGGTTCCGACAGGTGGTGGGAGATTTCATCCGAGCGATGGCGTCGCCGGCGCATCCCCTGGTCATCTTTCTCGATGACCTCCAGTGGGCCGACGTGCCATCGGTGGAGCTCGTAGCGCACCTCGCGACCGACCCCGACACCCGTCACGTGCTCCTCGTTGGCGCGTACCGAGACAACGAGGTCGACGCTGCCCACCCGCTCCGCGCCGCCATCGAGGCAATGGAGGCCGACGGCGCGGCAGTCGACCACGTCGTGCTCGGCCCGCTCACCGCGGGGGACGTCGAACGCCTCGTGTGTGACGCTCTGCTCGGCGCGGAAGGTGCCGAAGCTCTGGCCGCCGTCTGCCATGGCAAGACACGAGGCAACGCGTTCTTTCTCAACCGCTTCCTCGACGACCTCTTCGAGAAGGGCCTGCTCGGCTTCGACGCCGAGCTCGGCAGCTGGACCTGGGATGTCTCGGCGATCGAGGCCCACGACGCGACCGACAACGTCGTCGAGTACATGTCGTCGCAGATCGACCGCCTCGATGAACCCTCGCGCGCGGCCCTCCGGATCGGCGCGTGCATCGGCGACCGCTTTGATCTCGAGACCCTGGCCGCGGTGCACGAGAGCTCCAAAGAGGAGAGCCAGCGCTTGCTCAGGGCCGCGCTCGAGGCCGAGCTGATCCGACCGGCGGACGCCGGCTTCTGGCACTCCGAAGCCGCGGACGGCACCCCCAACTTCGTCTACACGTTTGTGCATGACCGTGTCCGACAGGCTGCCCACGCTGGGCTCGAGCCCCGTCACGCGGCCCGGATCCACGAGCGGATCGCTCAGACGCTCCTCTCGGACGACGTGCTCGCAAGAGACGCCTCTCGGGTCTTCGAGCTCGTCGAGCATCTCAACCGGGGCGCGGCCCTCGCGACCTCACGCACCGACCACGATCTCCGGGCGGACATGAACCTGCTCGCGGCCCGGCGCGCGAGCGCTTCGGCGGCTTTTCAGCCGGCACACGAATACTACGGCGCCGCTCTCGCGCACCTCGACGAGGACGCCTGGAGCACCCGGTACGAGGTCGCCCTCGCGGTTCACGTGGAGGGGGCGCGCGCGGCGTACCTGAGCGGCGCGCATGAGGCGATGGAGCGCTGCGTCGCGGCCGTGATCGCGAACGCCCGCACAGCGCTGGACGCCGTCGCAGCCCGTGAGGTGAAGATCCAAGGGTTGGTCGCGCAGCAGCGCTTCCGAGCGGCGGTGGAGCTCGCCCTCGAGACCATCGCGCCGCTCGGGGTGAGCCTGCCAATGCAGCCGACGCCGGAGGAGGTGCAGGCACAGCTCGTGGAGACGCTCGGCATGCTGGGCGAGCCGAGCACGGCGATGGGGCGAATCACCGCGATGGACCGAGCGGAGGATCCGTCCGCCATCGCGGCGATGCGGATCATGAACCAGATCATGTCCTCGGCCTATCTGGCCGTCCCGCAGCTCCTGCCCATGCTGGCTTGCAGCATCGTGCAGTCCATCCTGAAGCGCGGGCTGGCCATCGACGGAGTCTACGGTTTCGCGATTCTCGCGCTCGTGCTCACGGCGGTGAACATGCTCGACCTGGCGCGCGCGGTCGGCAACGTCGCCCTGGGCTTGCTCGAGTGTTTCGAGGACCGGGCGGCGCGCGCCAAGAACATGCACGTCGTGCAGGGCATGGTTTTCGCTTACCTCGACCCGCTGCGAGAGATGCTCGTTCGTGCGCAACACGTTTTTCGGCTTGGGGTCGACACCGGGGACATCGAATACGCGTGTTGGGCGCTCCATACCATCGGTGGCAACGGCTTCTACGCGGGCGTCCCGCTCGAGGAGCAAGCCCGGGTGATCGACCGAGCGCTCACCGTGCTGACACACCACAAGCAGGAGCAGTCGCTCAACTGCACGCTCCAGTTTCGTCAGCTGCTCATCAACCTGCGCGGCGGCGCCGAGGACCCGCGCGTCCTGGTGGGGCCCGATTACGATCAGTTCGCGCACGCGCGCGAGCTCGAGGAGCGCGACTACCGCGGCGCAGCCTACATTCTCGCCGCCGTCTCGACGCTGGTCCGCTATCTCTTCGGGGACTTCGACGGTGCCATCGAGGCGGCTGACGACGGGGCCGAGTTCGCCGACGGAGCGACGGCGACCTACCACATCGTCTGCTGGCACCAGTACCGCTCGCTGGCCGTGTTGGCGCGCCTCGACTCGGACTCCACCGACGTCGCCGAGGCCCTCGCCGAGGTCGAGGCGAGCCTCGCTCAGCTAGAGACTTTGGCAGCCGCATGTCCCGAGAACTTCGCGCATCGTGTCGCGCTCTTGGAGGCCGAGCGCGCGCGCGTCGAGGGGCGCGATGGCGAAGCGATGGCCCACTATGAGGCCGCCATCCGCGCGGCCCGCGAGAACCGCTTCATGCACGAAGAGGCGCTCGCCAACGAGCTGGCAGGCCGCTTCTTCTCGAGCCGCGGCAGTGACGCGCCCGCCAGAGGTTACCTGCTCGAGGCTTGCTACCTCTACGGGCGCTGGGGAGCGTCTGCCAAGGTCACGCAGCTCGAGGAGGAGCACTCGGAGCTCTTCGCGGGCCTCTCACGAGGGGCGTCAGCGAGCTCGGCCGGCACGATGAGCACCACCGGCACGCAGCAGGGGTCGACAAGCGTCGGCGACGCCGCGCTCGACCTGGCGACGCTCTTCAAAGCGGCGAGCATGATCGCCACCGAGATCCAGCTCGAGAACCTCATCGCGACGATCATGGACGTGGCCATCGAGAACGCGGGGGCGACCCACGGCTTCTTCATCGTCGAGGAGGGCGGCGCGCTCCGCATCGACGCCGCCAAGAATGCCGACGGCGAGGTGCTCGCGGAGCCAGGTACGCTGGTCGAGGCGTATGGGGCGCTCGCCCACAGCCTCATTACCTACGTCGCCCGGACCAACGAGTCGCTGGTGCTACCGGACGCGCGCAAGGACCCTCGCACGCGCAACGACGCGCACGTGGCAGCGGACCGACCCCTCTCGGTGCTCTGCCTTCCTCTCGAACACAAAGGGGTGCGGCGCGGGATCATCTACCTCGAGAATGACCTCACCGCGGACGCTTTCACGCCGGAGCGCATTCAGATGCAGGAGCTCTTGCTGAGACAAGCGGCCATCTCTCTCGAGAACGCGCACCTCTACAACAACCTGCGCGAGTCGCTCGAGACACAGGTGGCGCTGACCCACGCGCACCACCGATTCGTGCCCCACCAGTTCCTCGAGACGCTCGAGCGGAGCGGCATCGAGGAGGTCGTCCTCGGGGACAACGTGCGCAAGAAAATGTCCGTGCTCTTCTCGGACATGCGGGCGTTCACCACCCACGTCGAGGGCATGACGTCGGAGGAGAGCATCCTCTTCATCAACCGCTATCTCCACTACATGGAGCCCCAGGTGACGGCGAACCGAGGCTTCGTCGACAGCTACATCGGTGACGCCATCATGGCCCTCTTCGACGAGGCCGACGACGCGCTGAACGCGGGGCGCGGGATGGTGAAGGCGCTTCGAGACCTGAATCGGGAGCGCCAAGAGCGTGGCCTCGCGCCGATCGAGATCGGCGTGGGCGTCAACACGGGCGACCTGACGCTCGGCACCATCGGAGCGGCCAACCACATCAAGTGCGGCGTCATCGGTGACTCGGTGAACCTCGCCTCGCGCGTCGAGAGCCTGACGGTGACCTACGGGGTGACGCTCCTGACCACCGATCACACCCTCGAGGGCGTGCGCGATCGGGGGGCCTATGCGCTGCGCATGGTCGACCGCGTCGTGGTCAAAGGGCGGCTCGATCCGGTGACGCTCTATGAGGTCTTCGACGCCGACCCGGACGCGACGCGCGCGGTGAAACACGAGGTGGCCGAACGTTTCGACGAAGCCCTCGCGTGTTACTACGATCGTCGCTTCGACGCGGCGCTGCGGCTGCTCTCGGAATGCCAAGCCGCGCTCGGTGAGGATCGGGTGGTCGCCAACTTCGTGCAGCGCTGCTGGCGAAACCTCGCCGATCCGCCACCCGCCGACTGGGCTGGCGTGGAGCACATCGCTCACAAGTAGACGGGGCGCCTCGCTCTGAGGCTCAGCGATCTTCGACGATGAGAGGCATGCCGCCGGACGGAGCGAACGTGATCGCGCGGCGAACGAGTTTGACGCGCTGGTCCGGGACCGCGCTCACGGTCAGCTTCTGCAACACCGTGGCGAGCACGACCTGCATCTCGTAGAGCGCGAACGCCAAGCCGATGCAGCGCCGGATCCCACCCCCGAACGGGAAGTAGGCATACGGGGAGGGCTTCTTGCCCATGAACCGCTCCGGGTCGAAGCGGAGCGGGTCCGGCCAGACCCGCGGGTTGCGGTGCACCAGGTAGACGTTGGGCACGGCGATGATGCCAGCGGGCAAGTCCACGCCGCCGATGGTCAGCGGCGCTTGCAGCCGGCGCGCGACGCCCGGGATGACGGGGTTGAGCCGCAGGGTCTCCTTCGCGCACGCATCGAGCCAGCGAAGCTCTTTGACACGCTCGGGGTCCACGCCCGCCTCGGCATCGAAGGTCTCGTCGATCTCGGCGTGGGCCCGCGCGAGCGCATCGGGATTGCGGGTCAAACGATAGAAGGTCCACGCGAGCGAGGTCGCGGTCGTCTCGTGCCCGGCGACGAGCAGGGTCATCAGCTCGTCCCTGAGCTCCACGTCGCTCATCGCCTCGCCGTCCTCGTCGCGCGCGTCGAGGAGCATCGCGAGCACGTCCTCTCGCCCGTCGCTGCCCGCACGTCGCCGCCGGCGAATCTGCCCGTAGAGGAGGCGATCGACCGCGTCGAGGTGCGCTGTCAGCTTGGCCCCGGGAGACCACGGCCCGAGATCCGTCCGGAACGCGGGCACGAGCATCATGGGGTTGGCGACTCGCTCGAGGAAGCTGCTGAGCGCGGTCCGGAAGGCCGCCATGTCCGGGCCTTCGTCGAAGCCGAAGACGGTGCGCAGGATCACGTCGAGCGTGATGTCCTGGGTGAACTCGTGAACCGGGAACGCGCGGCCTCGCGGCCAACGCTTCATCGACTCGAGGGTGACGTCCCGGATCACCGCTCCGTAGGCGCGCATGCGGCTCCCGTGGAAGGGCGGCATGAGGAGCCGGCGTTGCCGCAGGTGTCGCTTCCCGTCGAGCAGGAGCACGGAGTGTTGACCCAGGATCGGCTCGAGCACGACGTTGGCTTCGCCCGCGTAGAGCTGGTCCGGCGGCCCGGTGAAGATCTCGCGGATGGCCTCGGGGCTCGCGTACATGACGAGCGGCGGCGTGCCGGTGACGCGCATGGTGAAGGTCTCGCCGAACGCCTCGCTGTAGCGGCGCAGGAGGCGGGTGGGGCGGGTCAGCCAGAGGGCGGTCTGCACATAGGATGGATCGCTCGGCCCGTCCGGCAGCCCGGGAAGCTCGTCCCGCACCCGTGTCGCTCCGACGAGCTTGCGGGCGCCTCGAGAGATCTTCTGGCTCATCTCGAACATGTGGCCGCCCTCCTCCTCAAGCGTACGCTGTTTCGGTCTCCGTCGGGGTGTCGAGTCGGCCGTCGGCCACGGACCACCGGCCGTCGCGGAGCGCATGCCACGTGGCGTCCGGCGTCTCCGGCTGAGCGGCGCACCAGTTGAGGTAGCCCGCAAACGAGATGTCCGGGTCGTTCGCCTCGGCGACCGGGAGCTGCACTCCGTCGGCGAGCGCCGACTGCGAGGCCTGCAAGAGGCGCTCGTGGTAGTTCTCGTGCACGACCAGATCGCGCAGCCACTCCGCCCGGGGGTCCTGTCCGTCGACGACCGCCTGGGCCCGCTCGACGAGCTCCGCCAGCTTGCCCGGGTGCACGAGGAGAAGGGAGAAGTCGTACGCGAACTGGTTGCCGTCGTGGTGCGCGCCGAGGAGATGCCGAATCACCCGCTCGGGAGAGCTCAGCAGCCCGGAGAAGTCCAATGGGTTGACGGCCTGCTCCCGAAGCAAGAACGGGAAGCGCAGCGGCCTGAAGTGGAGCAAGCGCGCGCGCCAGTTCGAACGGACCGGGTCCGCCGAGCAGGTTCCCACGGTCTCACTTCGGAACGCGACGCGGTGCCACATGCGCAGCACCCCGAGGGTGATCTGCCACGTGTTCGGCGTCTTCGGGACGAGTCGCGCGGCCTCGACGACCTCTAGCCGCGCCTCGATTCGGTCTGGGCGAAGAAGGAGAAGGCTCTCGAGAAGAGGTCGCGACATGTCGCTATCTTGATTGGTTCAACCAATATGTCAAGGGGCGCCTGTTTCACTGTGGCGCTCCGTCGATGACGACGAGGCTCGGGCGCGCGAGAGCGGTGGGATCCTCGACGGCGCTGACGTCGACCAAGAGGAAGCTCGCGGCGCGTCCCGCCTCCAACGCGCCGAGGTGTGGGAAGCCAAAGAAGCTGGCCGGCTCTAGCGTCGCCGCGGCCAGGATGGCGGCCGTGTCGAGGCCGGCTTCCTCGAGCAGGCCGAGTTCGCGTGCGTCGATGCCGGCGGTCCGGGTGTTGCCGAAGTCCGTCCCGTAGAAGACGCGGGCGCCGCCCGCACGGAGCCGTCGCAGGTTCTCGATCGTGGTGGGCGTGCCGCCGAAGGCGCCGAGCGTGCTGATGACCGCGCGCCCGGACCAAGCTCGTACGGATGACTCGGAGAGGGCTTCGGTCGGCGTGTGGGCGAGCACGTCCGCGCCAGCCGACGCTGCGCGCTGCACCGCCCGATCGCTCAACGCATGCACGACGACGACCGCTCCCCGTTCGTGTACGTGATCGACGAGCGTCGTGAGCGTCGCGTCGTCCAGCTCGGGAGCGTGACCGATCGGGATCTTCACGAGGGCCGCCCCTGCGTCGAGCAGTCGGTCCGCCGCCGCGAGGCACCCAGGCCCGTCTGCGCACTCGAGGCCGTAGCCGCCGGCTCCCCAGCTCTGGGTCGGATAGCCGCCGAGCGCCGTCACCATGGGCCCCGCGCGACGCAGCCGCAGCGGACTCGTCTCGTGCGCGAGGAAGCTCATCGGCGAGCCGAGGTCGACGGCGCCCGCGATCCCGTTTCGGAGCAAGGCCGCCTCTCGGGGCAGGTAGGCGAGGTGCACGTGCGCGTCGATCAACGCCGGCACGATGACCTGGCCTTCGGCATCGAGGCTCTGCTCGCAGCCGGCGTCCTCCACGAACCGTCCGCCTCTGACGGCGAGCTCGACCGGCGCTCCCCCGAGATCGCGGGCGCCTACGACGCGGTAACAATCGCCCAGGGACGGGGCCAAGAGCGCCATCTCTTCGTCGGGCACCGCGGACGCCGCGCCGCTCGGCATCGAGCAGGCCAAGGAGAGTAGGCCGAGGAGAAAGGTCGGGGCGGGCTTCACCCCTCGGGTACGAGGGAACGCGGCGCTCGGATCAGTCTCGGATCAATCGCCCGACGACGACCGGCGAGATCGGCGCACGCCGAAGAGCCAGGCGAAGAGCCCGATGGTCACCACCGCGAGGCCGGTCACGCCAGCCATCCACACGCGGTGATTCGTGTGTGGGCGTCCACAGATTGTGTACCAGCGCGCGCCGCTCACGAGCTCCTCTGCCTCGGCCGCAGGGCAATCGAACGTGAAGTCTTCGTCGTAGTCGGACACGCAGAGGAACTCGTGGCGGGTGAGCCCCGTGATGTCCTGCGCTTCGACGTAGCAGGGGCCCGGGACCTGGTGCGTTCCGGTCGAACGCTGAGCCGACGGATCAAAGACGGCCATGCAGACGGCGAGCGTCAGCGCGTAAAAGACGACGCCGACAAACGCGCCCCGATCGGCAGGTGCGCTGGCCCCTGGTGAGGCCGAGCGCAAACCGTGCGCAGCGAGCCCTGCATAGATCGCTACGCCGACGCCGAGCGCAGCGTACGCGGGCGCGCCGCCGTCGAGCTGCTGAAGGAGCGTGATCTGCAACACCATCAGGATGGTGCTGAGCCCGGCCACCACCGCCAGACCCTTTGCGAAGGTCCGATGCGTCAGGGTGCCCGCCTCCGCGCCCGCGTCCCCGGCGACGACCCGGTGCACGAGCCACGAGAACGTGCCAGCGAAGGTGAGCACCCAGAGGGTGCTGCTCGTCGGCGCGCCGAGGATTCGGCTCGCGACGGGGAGGTCCGTGTCGTGCCATGTCCACCAGAGGAGCTTCGCCCCGGTGATGTCGAAGGCCGCATAGAAGATCACGGCGGCGAGGCCCGTGAGGGCGGCCGTGCCGAGCGCGTTCATCCGGAGTCGCCGAACGGCGACGGTCGGATAGTAGAGAAAGGAGATGTAGACGCAGGGGATGTAGAGCGGCAGCCGCGGGGTCAGCATGATCGTCGCCTGCGAGTGCCAGAAGTTGTCGACCAGCGGGAGCGCCATGAAGATGAGGTCGTTGGCGGTGCCCGCGACCAAGGCGCCGAGCCAGACGAGCTGATGTGTGCGACCCCGCTCTCGTGCGTGCCAGAGGGCGAGCAGCGCTAGGCCGATGAAGAGCACCTCGGCCACCATGAAGGCGGGCAGCGCTTGCCACTGCTCGAGCGGGTCGTTGACGACGTGCCAGGGCATCGCGGGCTCAGTACTTCACGAACGCCGGCGGCTGGTCTTCAGCGCCGTCGGCGCTCACCCCTTTTCCGCCGAAGTTGGCTTTGCCGTAGCGGCGGTCCACGCGGCGCAGCGTGCCGTGCATGCGGTCGAAGAAGGTCAGGTGTTGACCGAAGTTGACGTGGAAATGCACGTGGTGATCGTCGTGGTAGGCGCTCGGTCCCTGCCACGGCCAGATCGAGGTCAGCTTCACTCCCGAGTGGTCCACGATGTTGAAGATCAACACGTAGACAAACACGACGATGACCGAGACGTAGTGGAAGGGGATCAGGAAGAGCGGAAGGAACGTGGCTGCCTGCAACATCAACATCTCGACGGGATGAAGCGCCGTGACGACCCAAGGCGAGGGCGCGCCCCATTTGTGGTGGATGTAGTGAACGCGGCGGTAGAGCCACTTGACGTGCAGGAGTCGGTGCACGTAGTAGGCGGCGCCGTCGATCATGACGAAGAGCACCGCGGTGCCGCCGATCGTCCACGCCCACCCATAGTCGGCGACGTCGAAGTAGATCGCCGGGCCGCGCCAGCCCTGCGTCATCGCGAAGACGAGGTGCCCGCTGATCAGGCCCGCGAAGGCGAGGTTCGCGCTGGCGAGCCGCATCGCCTTGCGCTGCATCTTGTCGCTCGGGAAGCGCTTCGGCTGAAGCTTCCAGGTCTCGGGCTCGTGCCGTCGGAGGAGGTAGTAACGGACGTGGTAGTAGCCCGCGACCAGCCAGAGGATCGCGACGCCCGCGACCACCGATCCGACCACCACACTCGCATAGCGCACCCAGTCCACCTGGCCTCCCGGGCGGGAGTGTACGGCAGAACGCGCCGGCTGCTGAGGTCGAACTCGAACCCGTTCCTCAGGTCATGGAGCCGGTAGCGGAGGGGACGCGAGCATCGGGTTGGCCCGGCTCTTTCCCGACCAGGTTCGCCCGGTCGGCTTCCAGTCTGCAGCGGGTCTTCCGAGCAAGAACCCCTGTCCCGTGTCGCAGCCCACGCGCTGCAGAAAGGTGAGCTGTTCTTCCGTCTCGATGCCCTCGGCGATCACCTCGAGCTCGAGCTTGTGTCCCAGGCCGACGACCGCGTCGGCGATGGAGCTTCCGGGTCCCGAGCGGGCGATCGCGTCGACGAACGAACGGTCGATCTTGAGCACGTCGACCTGGAAGCGGTCGAGGTAGGAGAGCGACGAGAAGCCGGTCCCGAAGTCGTCGATGGCGATCATCACGCCCATGCGCTTGAGCGCCTCGAGGGTCTCGTTCGTGGCGTCGGTGTCGCGCATCAGGAGACTCTCCGTGATCTCCAACTCCAAGAGGTGGGGCGCCAGGCCCGAGGCCGAGAGCGCGTCCCCGACCGCCTCGAGCAGCCCGGGACGCATGAATTGTCGGGCCGAGAGGTTCACCGCGATCCGGGTCGGTCGGCCGACGTGCTGCCAGGTCGCCGCTTCGAGGCAGGCGGTCTTGAGCGCCCAAGCGCCCGCTTCGATGATGAGGTCGCTGTCCTCGAGCACGTTGAGGAACTGACTCGGTGCGAGCACCGTGCCGTCTGGGCGGGTCAGGCGGAGCAACGCCTCGGCGCCTCGCACGCACTCGTGGTTCAGGTCCCACTGCGGCTGGTAGTGGAGCAAGAATCGATCGGCGGAGAGCGCGAGCCTCAGCTCGTTCTCGACCTCCAGGCGCGGGATCGTGCTGACCCGGTCTTTGGTCTGGTAGACCGCGTAGAGGTTTCGCCCCGCTTCCTTCGCCTCGTACATGGCCATGTCGGCGTGCTTCAGAAGCTCCTCTCCGTTGTGTCCGCCATCCGGGTAGTGGGCGATCCCGATGCTGCCGGTCACCACCGCCTGAGATGAGCCGAGGCGAAAGGGGCGCCCGAGGCTCTCGATGACGCGGTTGGCGACATCTTCGGCCATCGCGGTGTCTTCGGCGTCTTCGAGAAGGATCGCAAACTCATCTCCGCCGAGGCGGGCGACGGTGTCGTACTTCCGCACACAATCTTGCACGCGACTGGCGGCTTGCTGAAGCAGCGCGTCGCCGGCGTCGTGTCCCAGGGTGTCGTTGATCTGCTTGAATCGGTCGAGGTCCAGGAACATCACGCTCAGGTTCGTGGAGCGTTGCTGCGCGCGGTCGATCCCCCGGATGAGTCGGTCCTTCAGGGTCACCCGGTTGGCGAGCCCGGTCAGCTGGTCGAAGTGCGCCATGTGGGCCAGGCGGCGCTCGGTCCGTTTTCGCTCCGTCGCGTATCGAACGGCGCGCCTCAAAGACTCGGTGGTGACCTCTCCTTTGACGAGGTAGTCCTGCGCGCCCAGCTGCACCGCCTGAAGCGCCAGTCGCTCGTCCGAGCTCCCGGAGAGCACGATCAAGGTGCTCTCGGGCGCGACGCGCTGAAGGCGCCGAACACAGTCCAGGCCGCGGGCATCGGGGAGGGAGAGATCGGTCAGGATCACCTCGGCCGGCTCCTCCTGGAGGGCGCTCACCGCGGCATCCAGTCGGGTGCAATGGCGCAGAGCGTAGGTGCCGCCTCTGCGCAGGTGTCGGGAGACGAGAGCGACGTCGACCGGGTTGTCTTCGACCAGCAAGAGGGAGGTCTCGACCGCGTCCGCGTTCGATGCCGCGATGGCGCTGGACTCCTCCGCGCCACGAATCGCGTTGAGGATCTCGTCCCGGTCGAACGGCTTCGTCAGGATCGATACGATGCGAGCGGGAGCGTTTGCCTGCTGGGGGAGGTCGACCTCGGGCAGGCCCGTGAGCACGATGATCGAGGAGGGGATGCCGGCGGCTTGCAGCTTCTTGACCAGCGTCCAGCCGTCCATGCCGGGCATGCGTAGGTCCGTCACGATGACCGGGTAGTGGCGGTGCTGGACCATCTGCCACGCCTGCGCCCCCGAGTGTGCGACGTCTACGTCGATGGCCTCGCCTTGCAGGCAGCGAACAAACGCACGACAGATCTTTGGGTCGTCATCGACGACCAGCACTCGAATCGTTGTGGACGCCATGCGTGCATGTTCGAGAGCCTCATACCTCCCGATCCCCTTCGTGCCTACGGCCGGAGTTGGGGCGGGCTTTAGGAGTTGTTGCGTTTTCCGCTGCGAAGAACGACCTGCGATTCAGGTCGGAAGCTGGACGACGCGCCAATACGAATCGAGAAGTCGCATGGCTTCGACGAAGGCCTCCCCCACGCGGCCCTTCACGAGGTAACCCGCCACGTGCGCGTGGTAGGCGGAAGCGCGATCGGCCTCGGCAGCCGACGTGGTGAGCACAAAGACGACAGAGTCGGTCAGCTCGGGGTCCGCCCGAAGCTCCGCGAGGAACTCGTGTCCATTCATCTTGGGCATGTTCAGGTCGAGGAGGATGATGTACGGCCGCTCGAGCGCTGCCGTGTCGGCCTTGCCCCGCAGCACCTCGAGGCCTTCGAGCCCGTTGCGAGCCACGTGTATGGGGTTGGCGATCTTGAGCTTCTTGAAGCTCCGCTTGATCGCCATCACGTCAACGTCGTCGTCATCGATCACCAGGACTTGCGCGGTCTTCACTCGTTCCCCTTTGCGCTACGAACCGTGCTGTTCCCAGGTCTTCGGCCACGTGAAACGAAAGATCGCGCCGCGCGGCTCCGCAGGGGAGACCTCGATCTCACCCCCCAGCCCCTTGACCCGTTTGTGCACCAGCGCGAGGCCGAGGCCAGAGCTCTCGTGTTCGTCGCGTCGCTTGAGCGTTTGGAACATCTGGAAGATCTTCTCGGCGTAGGGCTCCGGGATGCCTGGGCCATCGTCCTCGACCTCGATCTCGACCCAGCCCGGCTCGCCGTCGCGGACGCGAACCTCCACGCGCCCTTCGTCGCGGTCGTGGTGATCGAGCGCGTTGGCGATCAAGTTCGTGAGGACCTGCCGAACCGCGGCGCGAGGCGAGACGACGGTCGGAAAGGCGCCGACAGCGTCCACGGTGAATCTCTCGGGCACGTCGATGGTTTCCGCGATCTCGGTCACCAGCCCCCGCAGGTCGATGGGCTCCGCGGCTCGGTCTCCGCTCCCCACCTCGGCGTAGGCGAGCAACCCGTCGAGCAGCGCCTCCATGCGGCCGATGCGCTTCATCATCAGGTCGAGGTGCTCGCTCGCGTCCTCGTTGAGCGAGTCTCCAGCGTCCTCCCGGGTCCAGGTCGCCAGGTTGTGCACCGCCCGGAGCGGGGAACGCAGGTCATGGGCGGCGGCCACGGCGAACTCGGTGAGCTCTGCGTTGGATCGTGAGAGACGCCGCGCTTGCTCGTCCGCCAAACGCGTGGCTCGGGCCGCGTCGCTGTGGGTCAACACCTCGTCCGCGATGAGACCCAGACAGGGGATGAGGTAGGCGACGATCTTCAGGAAGTGAGCGATGTTGAAGGCGTTGTCGAAGAGCTCCACCGACCCGAGCGCCATGTAGATCTGAGCGGAGGCGTTCGCGAGCACGCTCAGCCAGAGCGCTTGGGCGAAATGGGTGGGGACCCCCCGAAGGAGGAGCGGGTAGAGGACCAAGCCCGAGAGCACGTAGATGACCAACGGGTAGACATCCCAAGGACGCGAGATGAGGGCGTCCGGGAAGGTGGTTTGAGGGAGGCTGTGGCTCGTCGCGCACCACGAGATGACGGCGTACGCGAGCATTCCGGTCAACGCCGCGGTCCCGATTACCAGCCGGAAGCTGTAGCGTGTCGAGGATCCCGGCGCGTACCGCCGAGCCAAGTGCGCCACGGCCAGCGCCGAGATCGGAATGACGGCGTTAAAGGTGCGACTGATGGCCCAAGTGAACGGGATCAGATCATGGTTGTCCGCGGTCGCTTCGATGAGCCGATCCGCGGCCAGCGTGTGGAAGGCGTCGACCATGCCGGCGCAGAAAAGGGCGATGCCGATGACCGCCGTGATGGGGTCTCGTTTGATCCAGAAGTGCGTGAACGCGAGCGAGCCGGTGAAGATCGCGAGCGAGCTCGCGCTCCACTCGAGCAGCGTGTGGGTGTAGCTGCCGGCCGACGCGTGGAGGACGAGCTCGATCGCCTCGGCGTTCGGAAGATCCGCCAACCTCTCGATGTCCATCGAGCCCCGTTCCGAGCCGAAGTCCTCGCCGAGCTGGTTCCCCAAGAAAGGGCCGACGCAGACCCCGGCGACGGCGCCGAAGACCCATTTGGGTAGCCCGCGGCGCCCGGGGTCGGCCTCGCCGGCCGTCGAGCGTGTGCCGGAGGACTGCGCCGTGGTGCTCAGGGTTTTACTTCCGAGGGCAGGCGCGGGCCCGGCCAGGTGAAGGTCACGAGAGCGCCGCCGTCGCACTCCTCGGCGCGGATCTCGCCGCCCATCGAGGTCACGATCTTTGCCGCCAAGGTCAGGCCGGCGCCCACGTGCCCTTCGCCGATCCGCGTGGTGTAGAAGAGATCGAGCCCTCGCCGCCGGGCTTGCGCCTCGAAGCCGACCCCGTCGTCGCGGACGGAGATCAGAAGGGGCTGCGACGGCACCGCCTTCACCTCGATGCTCGTGAGCTCATCGCCCCCGTGATGCACCGCGTTGTCGATCAGTAGCCCGAGGACCCGACTCAGCGCCTCGGAGGGACCACCGGCCTCGATCGACGGGTCGGGTCCCTCGACGGAGACGTGTGACGGCGGGGGTGCGTCGAGCAGCAGGTCCGACAACACGGCGCTCAGCGAGACGGTCGACCGATCGGCCTCGTGCCCGGTGACCCGGCTCAGCTCGAGCAGCGCGTCGAGCATGCCCTGCATGTGGGCGAGCCGGCCGTCGAGCATCGTGAGGTGCTCCTCCACGGGCTCGGTATCGCCCGACTTCCAGTCCTCGAGGGCCCAGCTCGCCAGTTGCCGCGATTGACGCAGCGGCGCCCTCAAGTCGTGCGAGATGCGGTAGATGAGCTGGTCCATCGCCGCCTGGATGGCGCCTACCTCGTCCTTCGCCTGATCGTCGGGTGGGCTCGGGTTGGACACGATTCGACCCTCTGCACGCACTCTATCGGCCGTCCACTCGGATCTCTTGAGAGGTCCGTGAGCGCTATCTCATGGGCTGGTTGAGCTCGATCACGTTGCGGTCCGGATCTCGGAAGAAGAGGGCTCGGGTGCCATCGGGATGGTTGAGGGGGCCTTCGGTGATTTCGACGCCGTGGGATTCCAGCATCTCCTGGGCGCCCGCGATGTCCGAGGTCGTGAGCGCGACGTGGGTGATGCCCGGTTTCTTCAGCGGCACATCCATCAGGGCGTTGGGCGTGTTCTCTTCGGGAGCGTTGAGGATGAAGTTGATCTCGATCCCGGACGGGTGGTGCATGATCGCGACCGGCTCCGGGCCCACGGGGCCCACCACGAACTCGAAGCCGAGCCACCCATAGAAGGTGCGCGAGCGCTCGAGCTGGTGAACGCGGATGCCGATGTGAGCGATTCCGGTGATGAGCGTCATGGCGCGGGTTCCTTGGTGTAGCGAGGGCTCGATGAGAGCGTGAGAAGGTCGGAAAAGGACCTCGGGCTGCATGATGGACCAAGCGCCCTCGTGCTACACCCGAGTTCCCTAGGAGGAATGATGGTCGAAGCGACAGAGATTCGAGAGAGCCAGGGCACGTCCGTAGATCTGGATTCCGTGCTCACGCGGCTGCGCGGCGGGTTCGATCGAGACCGGAACCCATCCCTCAAAGCGCGCATCGCCAACCTCGACCTGCTCGAGAGCACCCTGCTGAAGCGCAAGGACGACATCGCCTCGGCGATCTCCGCGGATTACGGTTCGCGGAGCCCCCACCAGTCGACGCTGGTCGAGGTCTTCATGACCATCGAGGGCATCCGCTACACGCGCAAAGAGCTGCCCAAGTGGATGAAGCGCGAGAAGCGCCGGACGAGCCTGACGTTTCTGCCCGCGAAGGTGACGCGGGACCCGCAGCCAAAGGGTGTCATCGGCATCATCTCGCCCTGGAACTACCCCGTGAACCTCGCCCTCGGGCCGATGACGGGCGCACTGGCGGCGGGCAATCGCGTGATGCTCAAGCCCTCGGAGCTCACGCCGAAGACCTCCGAGCTGCTGCAGTCGATGCTCGCCGACATCTTCCCGGACGACCTCGTCGCGACGGTGACCGGCGGCGCGGAGCTGGGCGCCAAGTTCAGCGGGCTGCCTTTTGATCATCTCGTCTTCACCGGCTCGACGAGGGTCGGGAAGCTCGTGATGCGAGCCGCCGCGGAGCACCTCACGCCCGTGACCCTGGAGCTCGGCGGCAAGTCACCGACGATCGTGCACGAGAGCTTCGCCATCGAGGAGGCGGCCGTCGCCATCGCGATGGGCAAGTGGTTCAACGCCGGTCAGACGTGTATCGCTCCGGACTACGTGCTGGCGTCCGACAAGGACGTCGACGTGCTCGTCTCGCAGCTCGTTCAGGTGGCCAACCGTCACTACCCGCGCTTGCGCGACAACGCCGACTACACCTCGGTCATCAACGCGCCGCACGCGGCCCGGCTCCGAGCGCTCGTCGAGGACGCGAAGGCG
>Ga0114933_10002220_pt1 | contig 20452 bp, 15 predicted proteins | sample 4SBtaG_FD_89691 | JGI IMG/M metagenome (GOLD analysis project Ga0114933, IMG submission 89691) | Deep subsurface microbial communities from Kolumbo volcano to uncover new lineages of life (NeLLi) - 4SBTROV12_W25 metaG | ecosystem: Environmental > Aquatic > Marine > Volcanic | place: Kolumbo... | reverse complement strand
CAAGTTCTTGTGAGTTAGTAACTAATATTGCTGTCGCCAGAGGATCATGTTCTGCTTGAGCAATAAGATCTGCAGCACAGAACTGAGCATTGGCTGAACTGTCCGCTATCACGATAGTCTCTGTGGGACCAAATATACCGTCTATGTCGACTTGCCCTTGGACAATCTTTTTGGCGTATGCGACAAATATGTTTCCAGGCCCGCAAATTTTATCGACTTTATTTACAGATTCTGTCCCGTACGCTAATGCCCCAATTGCCTGTACCCCGCCGATCTGATATATATTGTCGACACCAGCAATCTCTGCAGCAACTAGCACTGCTGGGTTTATTGGCTGGTTGCCACGTTTAGGAGTAGCAAGTACGATCTCTTTCACTCCGGCAACCCTAGCAGGTATAGCGGTCATAAGCACAGTCGAGGGATATGCTGCCGTTCCACCCGGAGCGTACAGACCAACTCTTTCCAATGGCCGTATGAGTTCTCCTAAGCCGCTTTGGTAGTCTACCCAGTTTTCCGGTAAGGTGGACTTGTGAAAGTGTTCAATCCTCTCTGCGGCTAGGTGAAGAGATTCAATTAGATGATCCGATAATGCGGATCTAGCGATTTGACGGTCTTCTTGAGAAACTTCAGCACTAATAAGAGTCGTTTCATCCAATAATTCAGCATAGTGAAATACTGCCTTGTCGCCTTGGTCTCGGACATCCGATAATATCTTGAGTACTGAATCTTGAGGGCTAATATTGGGCCCAAATAGTTCGTGTGTTCTATCTACTATAGATTCTGGCAGAGACCCAATATCCAAGGGATCAAAGCGTGTTAGCACCCCTTCAGCCTGTTGAAGCCCATGTACTGTGTTAAGTTTCACGGATATACTCCTTGATCTGGTTAAGAGCCTCAATAGCGACTCTTTCCTGGTATGAGTCAATGGTGGCTCTTGGAATTTTATCGTAGATATATTCAAGGTTGCTATCGATTTTTGTCAAAAATTGTCCCACAAGTACCTGTACTGCTTGGTCATCACGGTACATCCTATTTAACGCCCGACTCAATCTATCCCAGCTGAAATCCCTCCCTAAAAAGCTACTAACCCACGAGCGCCATTCGAAGAGGAGCTCTTGGCCCAGAAATTCGAGGGAAATGCTAGGATCTCCTTGCTTGATTAGGTTTAATTCTTGTTCAAGGTGGTGAGACTGTTCGAGTACTTCTTTGTCCATATCTAATTGTATAGCTCTATCCCATATGTCAGCGTCTATTTCTGTCGCAGTGACTTTTGTGGCAGATTCGAAATTTGGTCTATACATAGTGGTTATCCAAACTTCATCCGCAGTTAGATGTGTTATGTATCCAATTAAGAAGGCTCTTGAAGCTGGATTTAAGTCTGTTGATTGAATTAGCTCAGGATAATTATCAAACATGGTTCGGGTGCCCTGACCAATTCTATCGAGTGATAAAGGAGCAAAATGAGTACGCTCTCTATCCCATTTCGTCATGGCGCGTATATCAGGTGAGGTCGAGCCTAACAGGTAATCCCCGAGATTATCGTGTACAGCGCCCCAGTCTAACTCTTCGGCGATACGATTTGCGAGAAATAAATGCATTGGTAGGTTTGGCATATTACACGGTCTCAGTTTTATCACAGGTTGAGAGCAGCCTTTCATAGGCTAATGATCTGTCCTCAAAGAGGTAGTTCACTTGTGATGCCGAAATATCTAGGGCGCCACAATCTCGAAGATGGTCAACAGCCTCCATTAATTGAGCTTTTTGTACTAATAAGCTAACGCTATACCAATTCTCATTGTCGGCATTGTATACTCTCGATAATGTTGGGCCTCGTAGTCCAGCCAGGTCAGTACGCTTGAGTACCATACTAGCAACCATATCCTCAGAATCTCCAAGGACATTACCGGTGATCCGATAATAAGGGTCCGCGAGGATGTTTGCCTCGATGAGTTCTAGGAAATGTCTACAAAGGAGGAGTCGTTGTTTAGAGGCAGCCAGTGCTATAGGGTTTCCAATAACACAGGCTTGAGATTTAAGGATAGTCCCGCCTGTTAGGGTTTTGAGACGATTTTCCCTAAGTGTAGTCCCTGTGGCGGTGAGGTCAGCTATTAGGTCAGCATATCCGGCTACGGGAGCTGCCTCCAAAGTCCCGCTGGCAGGTACTACAGTAAAATAATTAATACCTCTATCGAACAAGTGTTGTCTAAGCAACTTAGGGTATTTAGTAGCTATTCTTAATTGGTTGCCTTTCTCGTGGAACTCTAGGGCCAAGTCTGACAAGTCATCGAGCGAGGTAACATCTAACCACGCGTTTGGTACCGCTAGAACAAAATCACAAGCGCCATACCCAAGGTCTTCAATTATAGCCACTGCGCGTTCGTTGTCGCTTCGATATTCTAGAAGACGATCTAAACCAGTAATGCCGATTTCTGCGCTGGCTTCTTCTACTTTTTGGGTGATATCGGCTGTTCTCTGAAACAGGACTTCGATGCCGGGTAGTGATGGGATAGTCGCAGTATATTGGCGAGAGTTAGGTCGGCTGATTCTCAGGCCACAAGACCTCAGAAACGTTAGTGTTGAGTCGTGTAACTCACCATCACTGGGGATTACGACGTGTAGAGACTTATCATTTGTTTGACTGAAATTCATTATCGTTTATTCAGGGAGTATTGTCGTTGGTATAGATATTCATAGTATGACTTGGCAAGTATATCGTATGGTACCTAGGTAGGTTAAGTGCTAGGTTTGTCGGTTTCGTGCAGTTCCCACTCGCCAGAGGCAGAAATAAAAAGTATATTATTCCAGATTTTAAGATCGGCTCGCGACAGCGCTTCCGCAACGCTCTGGTACTGGCAAGCGATTTCCACTCGGTGTCCTTCTTCCCTGTATTGTCGTGATAACCTCAGGGCTACGATGTCTTGCGTCGAGTCTTCGGTGACGATAAGTGTTGAGTCAGCCCATTGGCTTATTAGATTTTCAGTACTTTCTGAGCGTAAATCCACTGAATCTATAAGGGCTTCGAGATTGAAAGCAAATCCTGCTGATGGAATTTGTCGTTCACTACCGAGATCTGTTGATAAATTATCGTATCTGCCACCGCCGCCGAGTATTGTGTTCCCCGACGCATCTGTGACATCAAAAACGATGCCATTATAATATGCGATTCCTTTGATCAGTCCAAAATCGACTGTTATTTTGGATGATACCTTAGTATCATCAGTCGCCAAGGTGAGGACTGTACGTATGCTTTGCAGTGCTGTCCGGCTTTCAGGGCAGTTTTCTAATAACGTTTCAGCTGCATCCAGTATATCTGCTGGATTCCCTTGTATATTGACAAGTTTCTCAATATCGAATAATGCTTCCTGTAAACTATCTCTTTCGTCATTGCCTCTCAGTTTGCGGAGGAGGCGGTCTACCACATCATCGGCTGCCCGTTGTCCTAGATTAGGTGCTAGGCCTTCTGACCACTCCAGAAAGCCGTGCAAGACTGCTGTGGCCTGTTCATCCTGTAGCCCAGATATTGCGATGTTAAGGTGGTCATTAGGGGCGTTCTGCCCGATTATATGAGCATCTTGAGCTTGGGATAATAATTGTTCTACAGACGTAGAGTGCGATTGTAGAATTGGAACAGAAGACACTATAAAATTGCGTGCTCTATCAGATAATTGCTTTGAATCGAGAAGGCTATTAAGAACTCTGAGATCAGTAATACGAACCGTGTAATCACTCACACCTAGCTGGTCTGGGATTTGTGTAGCCAAATAGAGTAGCTCCGCGTCAGCTAATGGGGTCCCTACGCCTATTAATTCTGCTCCTACCTGGGTGAAATATTGTTCGTTTAAGGGATCTCCAGGAGTCTGACGGAATACCGGTCCTGAATATTGGATTCTCTGTATATTGGTAGTCTCTGAATGAATCTTGAGGTACTCTGAGACTATCAATGCGGTGAACTCTGGCCTTAAGCTAATTAGATTACTATTTGCATCGATAAGACTAAGGATTTGCGAGGCTAATTCGCCACCAGACTTCCGCAGAAAGACATCGGTTGGTGCCAATAGCGGCAGATCGTGATATTCATAACCAAAACTGCCACATAAGCGAACGAATTTGTCCTCGTGTTGGCGTTTAATTAGCCAAGCGGATTCAGAAGTGTCAGAGGATGATTGGAGACCGTTTGATGATGTCATTTATGCTCGTGTATTGTAATCTAGGTGTCTACAGTGCTTAGATTTTGGAATGTATCTCGGATAAGCTTACATTAATGTCGTCCATATTGTAAGTCGCTTACACTGAAACTATCATGCATATTAGCAAACGACAGGTTGATGGGCCAATGGGTAGTTATGGCAAATTTAATCTCTGAAGTATTAAGACAAGGCATCTATACTAGAGTCATTGGAAAGCGGATTCAATTTCACCAAGAAATCGGATCTACTATGGATGAAGCACGTCGCTTGGCTATTGAAGGTGCTGAAGAAGGCACCATCATTGTAGCTGAAATGCAATACAATAGTAGAGGCCGTTTGGGCCGCACATGGCGTTCTCAACCCGGTAATATCTATCTGTCTTTAGTATTGTATCCAGAAGTTGATTTATTACCAGCAATGGGAATAATCTCCTCCCTGGCGACAACTCGTTCCATTGAACGGTCCACTGGACTGAATACTGAAGTGAAATGGCCAAACGATATCTTGGTTAATGGACGAAAAGTTGCTGGTGTCCTAATTGAATGCTCATTAGAAAACTCGCGTGTGATCAATGCCGTCGTGGGAGTGGGTATTAATATAGAGTTCGATAAGTCGACGGTCCCAGAATTAGCAGACACAGCAACCTCGCTAAATTCAGAGCTTGGAATAAAGGTTAACCGGGCGACGATACTTAGGAATTTTCTGCATGACTTTGATAATTTATACCAATCTGCTATGACAGGCATTGTTCCTCTGGAAGAATGGAAGTTGAAGATGCAGACCCTAGGTCAGGTAGTGACCGTTTATAGTAATGATTCGTGTTACACGGGTGTCGCCGAAGATATAGATGATAATGGGAGTTTAATCTTGCGATTTCCTGATGGTGAGACCGGTGTGTTCTCATCAGGGGATGTATCGCTTAATGGGACCAGACTTTAGTTTGAAAGGATTGTAAGATGCTAGAACGTTTAAACCTCGATGGCAAAGTGGTATTAGTCACTGGTGGCGGTACTGGGCTTGGGTTTGGAATGGTTATGGCTTTGGCTGAGGCAGGTGCGAATCTAGCGATAGCTGGTAGACGCCAGCAGCCAATTGATGATGCTGCAGATTCTGTAAAGAAACTTGGTAGAGACGCAGTCGCAATATCGGCCGATGTAAGTGATTCCTCTCAGGTGGCGGATTTGGTTTCTAAAACTTTAGCCCATTACGGACGCATAGATGTCTTGATTAATAATGCGGCACTAGTTTCAGAAAACGTTAGGAAGCCAATCTGGGAAATTACTGATTCGGAATGGCAGGGGGCAATGGACGTAAACCTGAATGGCGCTTTTTATTGTTCTAGGGAAGTTGCTAAATGTATGTCTGAAGCGGGTAGTGGAAAGATCATAAATGTTGCTTCTGGTTTTGGCCTAAGAGGAGGGCGCGATATTTATATGTATTGTGTCAGTAAGGGTGCGATCATCCAATTAACTCGGGTCCTATCATTTAGCTTGGCCAGGTATGGAATAACAGCCAACACGATTGCACCAGGGTTTATCCCAACAGAGAGTACTAACTCTGATATTCGTAATACTCTTCCAGCTTCTGGAGACTTTCTTCCGATAGGGAAATTGGGTGTCCCCGAACATTTGGGACCAGTTGCGGTCTTTTTGGCATCGCCGGCCTCAGACTATATGACTGGTGAGGTGATGATTGTAGATGGGGGAGGGCTTGCTGCAGGGGTAATACCGACCGGCCATTCTCCAATTGTGGCCCTGGAAGACTAGATAAACATAAATTAGGAGTGACACTAATGCCACTACTGAAAGAATTTTCATTAAACAATAGAACCGCAATGTTTTATGTATCGGGCGGAGATGAGTCTCCTCGTCTGGCGCGAGCGCTAAGTGAAGCTGGGGCTACTTTATTCGTAGTATCTAGAAGAGAGGCAACTAACAAGGCAGTCCTGTCCGAATTGGTAGGCTCTGGACATTCTTGTTGTGTTATCCAGGACGCATCCGAGGATTCTGTTGATCATGTGATAGGCACGTATTCTGAGAATCATGGTGCAGTTGATATTCTAGTTAATGATGCGCGTAGCTTCTATGCTCAGCCATTTGTATCAGTTAAGCCTTCCGAATGGGAGTCGCTGTACGAGCGCAATGTTTTTATTCCATATCGTCTAAGTCAACGTGTCGCATCGCAGATGATAGAGGCCCAATATGGCAGAATTGTTAATCTTATTTCTATATTAGCCGAGAGGGGTATGATCAACGGATCTACATTTTCAATGACTCAGGCTAGTTTGCTGTCTCTGACGCGTTCTTTGGCTGTAGAGTTGGGGAAGGACAATATTCGTGTAAATGCCCTTGGTACTGGGTGGTATACGGCTGAAGATGTTCCACTGGAAATACAACAGGAAGAACTATTAGTCAGATACACACCTTTGCGTCGAAAAGGTACCCCTGAGGACATTGGAGCGCTGCTTGTGTATTTGTGTGCTGAGGCGTGTGACTATACAACGGGCCAACCAATATATGTTGATGGCGGCTTAAACGCTCATCCTTAGTGATGTTATGACAAGGACTCGTTGTTTATGATGCAGTTTACCAGCCGTGGTCTAATCTATCACGCATTATGTTAACTAAATTAGCTATCTCTACTCGATCTTGATGCATGCTGTCGCGCTCCCTTATGGTCACTGAATGATCTTCCAAGGAGTCAAAGTCCACAGTGACGCAGTAAGGGGTTCCTATCTCATCTTGTCGACGATATCTGCGTCCAATACTTTGTGCATCGTCGTACTGGGTTGAGAACGTTTTCCTCAGGGTGTCATACACGTGCCGAGCAGTTGGGGTAAGTCGTTCATTTCGGCTGAGCGGCAATACAGCTATGCTAATTGGGGATAAGTGTCGATTCAAGTGTAGGACTGTTCGGCTATTGTCACCATCAGGCTCTTCATCATATGCATCGAGCCAGAAAGCTAACGTTGCTCTATCGACTCCCCCCGAAGGTTCTATAACGTATGGAATGTAGCGCTCTTTTGATTCTTCGTCAAAATACGTCAAATCTGTGCCACTAGCCTCAGAGTGCCGACCTAGATCAAAATTAGTTCTGTTTGCAATCCCTTCTAATTCTCCCCAGCCCCATGGAAAGCGATATTCTATGTCATAGGTGTCTTTTGCGTAATGAGCTAGCTCGTCGCCATCATGACGGCGAAGTCTCAGGTTTCCCTCTCTTATTCCGTATTTGAGGTACCACTGAAATCGTGATGTTACCCAATTGTTAAGCCATTCTTCGTCGTCTCCGGGTTTTACAAAAAATTCTACTTCCATCTGTTCGAACTCACGGGTTCGGAAAGTGAAGTTTCCCGGCGTGATTTCATTACGGAAAGCTTTACCAATCTGCGCTATACCGAACGGGAGTTTCTTACGACTGGAATTTACGACGTTTGTAAAATTAACAAATATTCCTTGAGCTGTTTCTGGACGCAGGAAAAGTTCGTGGCTGGTATCTTCTACTGGTCCCATGAAGGTTCTGAACATTAGGTTAAATCTTCTTGGGTCACCAAACTCGCCATCGCATTCCGGACACTTTGTTGCCTCGAGTTGATCTTCGCGGTATCGCCTATTACAGGACTTACATTCAACTAGTGGATCGCTAAAGTTCTCAACGTGTCCACTAGCTTCCCATATCTTGGGATGCATTAGGATTGCCGAGTCTAGACCAACGACATCATCACGTTCAGTGACTACAGATGTCCACCAAGCTTCTTTGACATTACGTTTCAATTCGACTCCGAGGGGACCGTAATCATATGTTGATCCCAATCCACCATATATTTCACTACTTTGGAACATGAAACCCCTACGTTTCGATAGAGATAACATCTTGTCCATGTCTGCGAATTGCAACGTCCTAGCCACAGTAGATACTCCTGTTAATTCTGAATTAGATACGAGGGTATCAAGTGTTAAAGCTCATGTAAATATATTTGACTACGAGTCCGTTAAGGATGCGCATCTTTAATCTGATTGAGCAATGTTGGGATATCCTCTGGATGGATAGTAGGGGTTTGGTCTGGGATATAATTTCTGACTGTATCTGCAATTGCCGTTGATCCCATATCATCTAGCCTTATGTACTGCGCTCCCATGTCATCAGCGATGGATTTGGCCATCTGGAATTTCAGAAACCCTGTTTCCGTATCTATAACGACGGATGATATGCGTTTTTCTTTGAATACTGCGGTCACCGATGAGGTATCCTCTTGTCCTTTGATCCCGGGTGCTAGGTCTACGTTAGCTCTACCGTCGGACAGTAGCACCACCAGTGGGACTATGTCTGGGTCCTTCATAGTTTCTAGGTCCAAGACACCTAACCCAAGATATAATGCCTTTGTTAATGGAGTACGACCACCTGTGGGCATTTCTTGGAGATGAAATTGTGCCAGTTCGACGCTGTTTGTGGGTGGTAATAACAGTTCTGCCGAGGTTTTCCTAAAGCTAATTAGGGCAACTTTGTCGCGCCGTTGGTATGCGTCTAATAATAATGACAATATGGCGCCTTTGACGGCAACCATCCTTCTTTGTGCTCCCATAGAACCACTGGCGTCCACTATAAACAGTATTAGACTGCCAGTACGGGTTTCACGTACTTTTTCCCTTATATCCCAGGGTTTAATTATTATAGCGGGGCCGTCGTCCTGAGATATCCGGCGCTTTTGCTGATGAGGTGCAGCAGCTCGCAGAGTCGCATCAAGTGACATATCAGAAGCTTTCCCTAGTGGTATTCTGGAGCCTACGTATCTGCCAACGGTTGTGTTGCTAACAGCATTAGCGCGCCTGCCGGATGATTGACGAGGCCTACGATCTGAAAGGTTTACGTCGAGTGTAGGAATATCTGGAGCTTCGCCTATTTCAAAACGTTCGTCCTCTTTGCCACCTGTATCATCAGAGGGTTGGGAATCCGTATTTAATTCAGGGGGGCTGTCACTGGATGGATCAGGATCAGGGTTATCTCCTGTATCTTCAGATCCTGAATCAGAACTTCCGTTATCTCCATCGCGACGTTGCGTTTGGTGGTCTTCGATAATTGACTCTAGTTGATCCGTCACCATTTGTGCTTGCTGGAACGGCAATCTACGCTGACGATGTAGCAATGCCATTTGCGCAGCTTCCCTTACGTCTTCCGTGTTGACTTCAGTTCTCCCTTCATATGCGGCGATTGTAATAGCCGTTTTGTACATCACTATGTCGCCGCGAAGCCCATCTACTTGGTATTCGGAACATATGTCTGTTATAAGACGCAGCATATCATCTGATAATGAGACTTGTGGTAGGAGTTCTTGGCTCTTGATTAGTTTCTCTCGTTGAGACTGATTGTAGTTGTCCCATTGAGTCATGAATGCTAGTGGATCGTTTTCATAGGCTATGCGCCTCCTGACTACTTCTTGCCGTTCATCTCCACTTAGTTCTCCACTAACTTCCACAGCCAATCCGAATCGATCGATTAGTTGAGGTCTGAGGTCGCCCTCCTCTGGATTCATTGTACCGATGAGAATGAAATCGGCAGCGTGGCTTATGGATATTCCTTCGCGTTCAACATAATTCCGTCCCATGGCTGCTGCGTCAAGTAGAACATCTACAAGGTGGTCATTAAGCAGATTCACTTCGTCTATGTACAGTATTCCTCGATGTGCTGCAGCGATCAGTCCTGGTTCAAAGGCTTTAGTACCTGCTTTAATTGCTGTCTCTATATCAATCGAGCCAACTAAGCGATCTTCTGTAGCCCCGACAGGAAGATCTACTACCCTGACCTGGCGAAGTTCTGGTCGTTCCATTCCATTAGTGCATGTTTCGCAAACCGCCTGTGGAACATCGGGGAGACATCTGTATTGGCATCCGGATACAACTTGGATCTCAGGAAGTAGGGCAGCTAATGATCGAACAGCAGTAGACTTAGCGGTCCCTTTCTTGCCACGTATTAGTACTCCACCAATCTTAGGGTTTATGGTATTTAGTAATAGTGCGCGTTTCATGGCTTCTTGTCCTACTATCGCGCTGAATGGGAATGTTGGCTCCCGAGTTTCATCTCTTTCTGGTGACAATTAGATACCTCTCTCCGAAATGTTCATTTGAGTACGTTATTCTTGGCGGGCTTCTATATCAGTCTCTAGTTCGAGATATAGTGCTTGTAAATCCGCAAGCATGTCCTCTGGGGGATTCTCCCATAAACCACGTTGAATCGCCTCTAAGAGTCTTTCCACTATGCCCCTCAAAGCCCAAGGATTGCTAGCCTTGAAGAATTCCTGCATATCTTCGTTTAGCACGTACTCTTCAGTAACGTTTTCATACATCCAATCTTCTACAACGTTGGCGGTGGCGTCATATCCAAACATATAGTCTACAGTCGCTGACAGTTCGAATGCGCCTTTGTAACCATGTCGCTTCATGGAATCAATCCACTTGGGATTTACTACTCTACTGCGAAAAACTCTCCGAGCTTCGTCTTGAAGATCCCTCACCTTCGATCTGTTCGGGTCAGAACTATCTCCAAAAAATTCTCTAGGGTTTTGTCCTGTCAGGGCTCGTACAGTAGCAATCATTCCCCCGTGATATTGCATATAGTCATCGCTATCGAATATGTCATGTTCGCGGTTATCCTGATTTTTTGCCGCTATTACGATCTGACTAAAGCGGTGCCGGAATTCATTGCGCGCAGTCACTCCGAAATTTTTCTGGGTATATGCGTACCCTCCCCATGCTGTGTACACCTCTGCTAGGTCCTGAACCGTTTCCCAATTACGCTCATCTAGCACTTGTAGAATTCCGGCGCCATATGTGCCGGGTTTACTGCCAAAGATTCTGAACAAGGATGGTGTGTCATCTGTATCTTGTAATACCGTTGGGGAAGTTGTATTTTCTGTAGTATTGTCTTCGATAAGGTGCTTCCTGATATAGTTTTCTTCAGGTGATTCATCGCTTAAAGCTGCTACGGTTTGAATTGCCTGATCGATTATGTATATCAAATTTGGAAAAGCGTCCCTGAAGAACCCGCTGATTCTAACGGTAACATCAATTCTAGGTCTCCCAAGTTCAGCGAGTGGAATTACCTCAATTCCTGTAACGCGGCGACTCTCTTGTTGCCAAATAGGGCGAACGCCGAGCAAATAGAGTATCTGGGCTATGTCATCGCCATGTGTTCGCATGGCTGAAGTCCCCCACACGACTAGCCCAACCATTTCGGGGTATTGGCTCTCTTCATCCAAATATTTCGTTAGTAAGGAATCTCCGAGAGCCTTTCCAACTTCCCATGCCGCAGGAGAAGGCAAGGTCTTGGGATCAACAGAGTAAAAATTACGTCCAGTCGGGAGAACGTTAGGTAGACCCCTAGTGGGAGAACCACTGGGACCCGCAGGTACAAATCGTCCGTCGAGTCCCCTCAGCAAATTATCGATCTCGTCGGTTGTTTTCATTAAGGAAGGATAGATAAAACTAGAAGCATAGGATAACGAATGAATGGTTTGAGGATCTTTGAATCCAACTATTTCCTCTGTTACGCTCTCAACGAGATCAGCGTTGAATTGCGCAGTTTTCAATCCTCCTAAAGCGAGTCTACACAGATCTTCTACTCCCTCGATCAGATCCCCCACGCTGCGCACCGGCTGGTCAGGATTGAGGTTTCGGATAACGTCGGGAATAGGTTTGGTGATTGGTTGACTTGGGTCGTCAATCAAACTTTCATAGTCGAGGCCAATAGCCTCGGCTATAGACCTACGCAAGCTCGGAACTTCACCCATATCTAACCTAGTCAAGGCTGACATAAGACCTACTAGGTGTTCGTCACTTGGTGGTTCTCCCAGGATATGCAAGCCATCCTTGATTTGTACGTCTTTGATCTCACACAAATAACCATCGATATTGAGCATAAACTCGCCAAAGTCATCGGGTTGTGTATCAACCCCCAAGTCTCGATGAAGTTCTGCTTTTTGGACTATCTCCCAAATTTGGGCTTCCAATATGGGAAGTTTCCCTGGGTCCAAGGTCTGGCATTGATAATGTTCATCCATGAGTTGTTCAAGCTTTGCGATATCTCCATAGCTGTCTGCGGTTGTCATGGGCGGAATTAAATGGTCAATGATGGTTGCGTGCGTTCTGCGTTTTGCTTGGGTACCCTCACCTGGATTGTTAATTATAAATGGGTAAAATAATGGCATATCTTGAAGCGCAACCTCAGGATAGCATTCTTCTGACAAACCTATGCCTTTGCCGGGAAGCCATTCTAGGGTTCCGTGTTTTCCTACGTGAACCATAGCGTCAGCTTGAAAAACATCTTTGATCCATCGGTAATAACCAATGTAGTGATGAGTAGGTGTTAGATCAGGACTGTGATAAACAGAAATCGGATGCTCTCCAAACCCTCTTGGAGGTTGGAGCCCCACGAAAATATTCCCCAAATCCAACCCTGCTACGGCTAGTTGAGTACCCGTCCTGTAAACTTGACCGGGCGGATCCCCCCAAGCTTCTTGAAGCTGGGTTTGGATTGTTTCAGGGAAGGAATCAAACCAAGTTGAGTAATTAGCTGTAGAAATGTGTCCCGCGGCTAGGCGCATTTGCTCTTCGGTTAGGGAATCTCGATCGTTGCTACATCTTTCAATCAACCTATGGACAAGCTCATCCCCGTCTGTGGGTATATCGTGAACCACGTAACCGCTTTTTGAAAGTGCGTTGAGTATATTAACAACAGATGCGGGTGTATCGAGCCCTACTGCGTTTCCGATTCTCGCATCTTTAGTGGGGTAATTGCTCATGATTATTGCTAAGCGCTTTTCAGAATTGCTTTTTCTTCTTAGGTTTGCCCATTTTGCTGCTAGTTTAGCTACGGTCTCGACTCTATCTGGTTTGGTAACGTACCGTTGTAACCGACTAGTCTGTAGGGAATTCTGGATCGTTGAAGTGGTTTCTTCTTTGAATGAAAATGGGACAGATATTATCCGCCCATCGAATTCTGGAAGAGCGACGTTCATAGCTGTGTCTATGGGGCCTAGTCCTAGATCGCTTTGTCGCCATTCTTCCTGAGAACTTGTACTTACCACAGCTTGTATAACCGGAACATCCATACTCTCCATGATGTTGGTAGCCCAGCCACTGGCTATAGTCGCACCTTGATCACTTATGTCGCTCATCGCGAGCCCCATTGTGTTAACCACGCAATCTACCCGAGCCAAGCCTTCTGGCCCGATTAAGTATTTCTGTATCGTGTCACTATGTTCAGATTCGTCCTCGGGATTGTGTTTGAGACTGAAGGAAAACACTGGGAGTACGTTTGCTCCGTGCGATTCTATGGATCTTATCAGATCGTCTATAAACTGTAGGTTCCCACTCATCCAGTGAGCTCTGTAGAACAGTAACGCAATGTTTGGTTGTCCATCTATCCAATGCGAATTGATGTGTGATTCTACATCAAGGAGGGATGGAGTCTCTGGGTGATATACGCCTTCCCAAGGCAAAGGTTCGGGAGCTTCATGACCATAGCTCTTGTCCAGATAACTATCGCTGAGGAATAGTATCAAGTTCGCAAAGTTTTGGACTCCGGCTTGCATCAAGTAACTAAAGGTAGTCTCTAGTTCTGACACAGGAACTGAGCATGCCGTGATGAGGTCTTCGTCCCATTCTTGGTGACCGGGACATGCGATCAGAGGTATGTTATGGGAACGACAATGACTGACAAGAGTGTCAAATGTTTCGCCCATCGCACTTTTGCCCCCGAGCAGGCGTAGTACCACGACACCCGCGTTATCAAGAGAGGATAGAATGTCTGTTCCCGTTTGACTATCGTTGTTGGAGACTGGATTAAAAACTCGGACATTGGGTAAATCTGGAACGTCGAGCGTGGCCATTGCTCGCTCAATTGTCAGGATATCAGTATCAGCCGTGGTTACGATAACAATGTGCTTCGATGGAGCTTTTTGAGAACTCACTTTTAGGTGTTGTCCTTCCTTTTTAGATTATGGTCTTATTTTGGGAGTCTAAATACGAGTATTGACAGATCGCTAAATTCTTCGGTGTTATCGCCTAACTCGCCTAGAGTACCTTCCCAACATTGTTCGTCATTGAAACTCAGGCGTTGGTATACACGAACCATTCTCTCAGCCGAGATTCCTTCTTTAATCAGGTTTGCCGCTATCAGAGCAGGCATCAGGTCGAATGGGCGTGGTAACAATATGATGTTACGTAGACTGTCTTTCAGGTGGTGCGTAAGCTCGTCCAGGTCTGCCCCAGTATCAGCTCGCTTATGTAGGGTGATAAAGAGAGATTCTTCCATGAATATGCCTGTGCGGGCGGCGGCGAATTGAATGGAACTGATACCGGGTATCAATGTGACGTGTCCAACTCTTCTGTATACTCGCTCCAGCAACTCTCTGGCGGATACGTTCAAATCTCCCCATGCACAAACGACGCATGTTTTACCAGCTTCAACTTGGGAGTAAGCGTAGTCTAGGACGTCTTCTTGGTTACGATAGCTCATTGGGCATAATTCGCCTTTTGTAACCCAGCTCTGGACCACATTCAGCACTGTCTGGAAACCGACAACAACGTCTGCAGATGCGATGGCCTTTTGTGCTTTTATTGTGAGCATATCTGGATCCCCTGGGCCGACACCTACTATAGTCATGTGCAGATCATTGGGAGTTTTATTCATATCTAAAACCTTATTATTTCTGAAATAGTGATTCTGTTCATTCGGTTAGTCCGTTAGGGGTGGGTTTTATAAGAAAACCCCTGGCTATACCAGGGGTCCTATCTGTCTATTTTTACCGTATCAGGACTGTATAGCGCAATCCACGACACATCAACTCTAGGCAGGTTCCCTGGCTTGCGAATTTCTATTCGCTTACAGTGGCGCGACCGCAGCGGAGTTTCACCGCATTTCCCATTTAACTGTAAGGACCTAGTGTCACGTTATATTGTTAAGGAACTGAAAATACTCTATCTGGGCGTTGTTACCTTGTCAAGGAAACTAATTCTAACTATGAAAGCGAGGCAGATGCCTCGCTTTCATATGCTTTGTGTTGTATTACTATCAACGCCCTCCGCCTATAGCGGGTAGAAAATGAACTTCACTATCGTCAGTTACCCTCTCCAAGACACCAAGCTGGCTTGCTTCGCCGTCTACAATAACAGCTAAACCCGGCATTATGTCCTCTTCTTCCTCATCGTAGAGAATCTCTTTCAAGCCCGGATACTGTTCGTCAAGATTATTGATAAGTTGACGCACTGTGGAGCCTGGAACTTGTACTATTTCAACTCCGCCAGTCATATTCTGTAGTTGAGGTGGTATCCACACTTCAGCCATGTATTTCTAACTCGTAAATAGGTCGAACCTTGCTCCCATATAGTGTTTTAGATCTTCCCTAGGGCCTCTAGAATCGTTCCCGGTTTCATAGGTAATTCGTTAATCCTAGTTCCTATAGCGTCATATATTGCATTGGAAATAGCAGCCATGGGCGGACATATGCAAACCTCTCCTACCCCTCTGACTCCAAATGGGTGGCTAGGGTTAGCTATTTCCACTATTACAGTATCTATCATAGGCAGGTCTAGACTTACCGGCATCCGATAGTCTAAGAAGCTAGAGTTGACCATATGACCATTATCATTCATGTAATATTCTTCATTTAAAGCCCAGCCAATCCCTTGAACGACGCCGCCTTGGATTTGTCCTTCAACGTAGCTTGGGTGAATCGCTTTACCAACATCTTGAAATGCAGTATATCTAACGATTTCGACTTTACCCGTCTCTACGTCTACCTCTACGTCTACTACATGGGCGGCTAGCGCAGGGCCGGCGCCTGGAGGGTTTACTCCAGCACTTCCGACAATGGGTCCACCAGTTGGCACTTGTCGGGCTGCTATCTGTTTAAAGGTGAGTTTTAGTTCTGAGTCTGATTTGTGTTGAGCTACACCGTCCGTATACTCAACATCATCCGTGGACACATCCCAAATCTTCGCGGCTCTTTCGATGAGTTGTTGTCTAACGTGTTGTGCTGCAGTATATGCTGCGAAGCCAGTTTTGAAAGTAACGCTACTCCCACCAGTATTAGACGTGAACCCAATAGAATCGGTATCGACTACTTGTGGGTGAACATCCTCAACCGGGATACCTAATACCTCGGCTAGCTGCAGGGATACCGATGACCTTGTGCCGCCTATGTCAGGAGATCCCTCCGCGAGATTAACAGTGCCGTCTGGATTTACCGTGGCGACTGCGCTTGATGGGCCTGTGTTATTTCCCCAGAAGCCAGTAGCTACTCCCCTACCCCTGTATTTGCCGTCTTTAGGAGCGGAGTAATGGGGATGGTTTTTCACCGCTTCTAGGGTTTGAATGAAACCGACTACCGGCATGGTGGGCCCGGTTACTCGGCGGGTTCCTTCTTTTGCACTATTTAATAATCTGAAATCTATGGGATCCATCCCAATTTTTTCTGAGAGTTCATCTATGACTGTTTCTATACAGAAAGCAGCAGCTGGCGAACCAGGCGCTCTGTATGCTGAAGTTTTGGGCCGATTTACTACTACGTCATAACCTTCAATACGGCCATTTGGTATGTCGTAGGCTGACATGATACATTGGGCGCCGCCCACCACCGGTGAGCCTGGAAATGCCCCAGCTTCAAATATCATCTTGGCGTCAGCGGCAGTTATGCGTCCGTCTTTGGTTGCTCCCATTTTCACCGTTATGAATGTTCCTGACGTAGGACCTGTGGCTTCAAAAACCTCTGTTCGTGTCATTGTGACTTTTACAGGAGCTCCTGCCTTGCGGGCAAGGGCCGCTGCTATCGGTTCAGCGTACATTGTCAGCTTTGCTCCGAATCCGCCACCGATTTCCATTGGGACCGCTTTGACACTTGAGACTGGGACTCCCATTAGTCGTGCTGTGTAGTCACGAACTGTGAAATGCCCCTGACTACTAGACCATACGGTGAGTGTCCCGTCTTCATGCCATTGTGCGGTACCACTTTGAGGTTCGATATAGCCTTGATGAACTGCCACGGTGGATGTTTCTTTCTCCACTATGAAATCAGCCTCGGCAAAGCCTTTTTCTAAGTCTCCTAACTGGAATTCAAATTTATTTGCGAGGTTGCTTCCCTTGGTGGGATCATTATCATCAAGGACCCCACCTGCACGTATACTTGCGGTATTCATGGATGCTAAGCGGTCATGTAGTAACGGGGCGTCGGCTTTCATCGCCTCTTTAGCATTCATGACCGGAGGCAGCACTTCATATTCTACTTCGATTAGTTTGAGAGCTTGCTCAGCAATGTGAGTATTGGATGCGCACACTGCCGCGATAGCGTGTCCTTTATACAAAGCCTTGTCGGTGGCAAGCACATTGTTACTCAAAAACTTATAGTTGACCATTGCGCCTTCGGATAATTCGGAGGCTCTGCCGGTTGGTTCTACGATGTCTGCAGAGGTGACTACTGCTCTCACACCGGGAAGCGCAGTTGCTTTACTAGTGTCTATATTCTTGATCCGCGCATGGGCGTGCGGGCTGCGTAAGACTCTCCCGAAAAGGAGACCTGGTAAATTTGTATCAGCTGCGTATCTGGCTTTGCCAGTTACTTTATCTGCACCATCAGGCCGAATAGGCCTAGTTCCCACTACCTTATATTCTTGATTTGACAAGACCATATTAGGCTTATAGTCCAGCATGTATTCCTCCGAGTAAATAGTTGAGATGATTACTTAATGACTTAAGCAACATAATATCATAAGAAATGTGTTTAACGATATCTTGCAGGTGAGCAGTATGAGTCTATCAGAAAGGAGATACCACGGTTTTGTGAATCCTTCGAGTTTCGGACGGTGTTCTAAGTCTCGCTAAAAGGGGCCTCGTTTTCGGCCAAAGGCTGAGTAAATTCTGCGAGGCCAAACAGGTTGTCCAGAGAGTTTATTGTACAGGGCTATTACTATCAATCCTGTAATAAAACCACCTATGTGGGCCCATAATGCTACGCTTGTCTGATGGGATACTCCAAATGTACCTAGTAATTGATAGACTTGCAATAGCAGATAAAACCCGAGCACGTACATAGCCTGTAATTCCAATGCGGTTATGAATACAAAAATGAATAAGACTTTAACTCGGTTGTATGGATACAGTAAGAAGTATGCTCCAAGGACACCAGATATTGCGCCACTTGCACCAATAAGCGGGACGGGGGAGTTTTGGAAAAAGAACCAATGGCACAGAGTAGCTAGGATCCCGCAAACCAAGTAGAAGATTGCATAGGGAACACGCCCTAATCTATGTTCTACATTATCGCCAAAAACCCATAAGTAGAGCATGTTTCCGGCGAAATGAAGTCCGCTACTATGCATAAACATGGAAGATAATAGCGATATCCAGTTCGAAATAGGAGTCGTTATATCTATAGGTGCAGTTACTGTTCCAAATGGACCCTGTGAGACAGCGTATACCGTTGTAGCAGGTTGTCCGCTTGAAATTTCTGAGGGTATGAATCCCCACTTATAAAATATTTGAGAGGCGTCTATACCCGGGTCTCCGAAAACCATACCGATCCCACCGAAAAGAATCTGCAAAGCAAATACGATGCTATTAATCCCAATAAGCGTAATCGTAACGGCGGGCTTCGATTGGTAATGGGTGTTAGCGTCACTGAATGGAATCAAAAGTTTCTGTCACGTTATCCTAGAATGTGGGATAACTATATTATATCTCGTGGTATTAAATATCTCCTACAGTGTGACAAATCATGTCCGCTGCATTCTGGTGGGTCAATACCCCCATGTTCAATATCATGTGGTAGAGATTAGGGTCGCTTGGCGTAACTTTAAAAAACTTCCGATAGAATGTGACTCTTGCTTCTTCCAATTCTTTTACATATGAGTCAGCTTCTGGCTGTGTGAAGTGTTCTCTTGCGAGGACAGTGGCGGACCGTACGTCGGGCGGAGCTACTAATCCGATATGAACAACCCCGGGTACGTTCTGCAATATCATATTTGAGCCTCTTCCAATGATCACGACATTACCGGATTCAGCTAATCGCTTAACTACCGAGGTAGTAGCCTCAATAAATCCAGTGTCATTTAGCCGCTGATTGGGGGATGAGGGGTCTCTTGCCAACTCTTCGTAGGTCTCTGCGGGTAACATTTCCATTCCTCGGCCGAAATAGGCTTCTCCGCTTATGCCTGATGCAGCGGACCTTTCTAATACGTCTTGTAGAAACCGTCCAAGTTTGTCTCGGAAACTAACTACTTTTTGTTCTTTAGCAATCATTGCTCCGACTGGAGCTCCAGCTAGCTTGGCTGCTTCGGCAAATACCATGCGGTCTACGTAGTCAATCTGAAGGCGTTCAGATATTAATTGCCCCACCTCAATATTCCCTGCTCCAATCGGTCCGTTTATGGTAATTACTGGCATATAGTCCTCCACGGAAAATGTTCTTGGTAACGGTGTTTCTGTTCTAGGATTCCATTACCCTGGCACGCCTTCGCGGATATTCATCTTGCAGTAGGCCCATCGCTGAAGAGTCATACCATGATTGGTTTTTTTTGTGGGTAGACCGCATATGTCCTTCGAGAACAAAACCAATATGATTGAACATAGTAAGTGCATGAACGTTGTAGTCAGGGACGTCAACCCATACTCTATGGAGTTGTAAATTTCGGAAGGCCTCGTCCAAGAGTGATATTAGTGCTGATGTCCCATAATGATGATGCCATAGGTCTTTCCGACCAATTAAAATAAATAGCTGGGCTTCTTGGAGAGCCCATTCGATCACGAGTTGACCTTCTCCGATGTGCCCTTGGTCATTACTGTACAACGAGAATATTCTTCTGGAGCTATTCTGGATACCCTCCAATGTAGGCAAGTCTGCATCCGACATCAAGTGACTAGGGGAATACCCTATGTGAACTGCATTGCCATCTCCGTCCAACCCGTACCATGAATCGCTAATCTCGCCGTCTTCAAGCCACAGATTGATCCGTTCTATATCTTCTCTACTAACCGTCTCGAGGGTTATCTTAGGAATCATGGATACCACTCTCCAGACCGACCGGATATAAGCGACCGTGCTCTAAATTGACGGGGATTATACCAACGTAAGCTATAGGATGCAATATCCTGTTCGGAAAGCGTAAATAACTTAAGTCCAGGTGCTATAGTCGTGCAGATCAGTTATTTGGCTAACGGATTTCGTAGCACCATTAGGTATCCTTAGCAACACAAGAGAAAGCCTCCGCTTTCGGAGGCTT